>Ga0209075_1001045_pt1 | contig 26595 bp, 25 predicted proteins | sample Stecom2011_FD_187523 | JGI IMG/M metagenome (GOLD analysis project Ga0209075, IMG submission 187523) | Agricultural soil microbial communities from Utah to study Nitrogen management - Steer compost 2011 (SPAdes) (version 2) | ecosystem: Environmental > Terrestrial > Soil > Agricultural land...
TTGCACTTTGTCTGACAGTTCGGCACACTTTGCCCGCATGAAATGGATTTTCACCACACTCAATGGAATGAGGTACCACGAAGATGAACCGATCACCCGTCCCTATACCCGAACTCCGCCGCGTTAAACTGGATCACCACGACAGCGTTCGTTCTCACGTGCAGCAGCAGGTTTGCGATGAAGTTGAGCGCCTGGAGCGTCGGATTGAAACTCTGAGACTGGTCAAAGCCCCCCATGCAGCCATCATGATTTCCACCTACGAGCGGATGATCAGCCGCAAGAAGGGCTTTTTACAGAACTGGGACCTGTAAGGGTTATTTCCGGTCTGCTGAAGAGGCTGCGCTCCACCAGACAACGGCCCGATCCCCAGTCTGATTGACACAGTTATCCGGATTGGGGATTGTCGGGACATCGTCCTTATTGGCGTAATCCGCAGGGTCTTCGTCTGGGTCAGGGATTCGCGAGGGCTCCTCATTCGAGGTGTAGATTCGCACTTCGCTCATGGCGTAGTTCAGCTCTGCTCTCAGGCAATCGGGACTGGGGTCATCGAGAATCACGCCATGGCGGCTCAGGTCGATCACCTGCTGGTCCTTGTTTTTGATAAACAGCGTGTCTTTCTGCGCGTCACCCACGAACTCCTGTCGGAGCTCAATGCCGCCATGGCTGCGACTGACAAAGTCGGCAGTGGCCAGCTCCGGCTGATTGTAACCAATGCTCGAGAATTGCAGAGCGTTGAACCGTGATCCCGCCAACACGCTGACCAGTTCTGGCTGCTCCGCAATTTCCTCTTCCGTTACGCCGCGGGCCACGTACTGAATGGTCCGGTAGACTTTTTCATCGAGGTTATTGTCCTCGGGTCCTTTGGGCAGATAGCGCCAATCGAGAGTCTGGTAATACCACTCCCGGTTATTCAGGGCTTCCTCGTTGTTTTCGGCGGCCTGATCGATAAAGCGTATCAGCGCGCCGGCACTTCGGGTGTTGTAGTTGCCGGCGAGGCTTTGCTCGATCCGGTTGCGGATGTAGTTCCGGCCTTCATCAAAGTTGGCAACCTGACCAACGCTGATGACCTGGTTGAGGAGGTCCAGCGGGTTCCGGATTTTTGTGTAGCTCTTGCCGTTGTCACTGGGTGTGGCACCGATGAAAATATCGATATGGCGGCGAATTTCTTCAACCGTTTGTTGATTGTCCGGGGTGTCGTCCGCGCCCAAGGGCTCGATGCCGGAATAGTAGTCACTGAAACGGGTGCGACCCAGAGTGTCCGGAGCACGGTCGGTGTTGGTGAGGTCAAATGTTGAAAATCTCAGATCAACATCGCTTGCCGGGTTCAGTGTCGACGAGCCCGTACTCTCTGCTCCGCAGCCTGCCAGTGAAATTGCAGTAGCAGAAACAGCGGCAAAAAGGCAGGAATGTCTCATTTCGTGCGGCCCCGGGGTGCGAAAATCGTTGTGAACGGCTAAAGTGACGTGTGCTGACAATAAACGATAAAGCACGCATCTGCCCGCGCGGAGATCACATTTTGCAGCAACGGTTTGCCGACGCCCCGGTTCGGGTGGTTCTCACGCTTCTGATTCTGGCTGTTTCTATCCTGCCCTCTCTGGCGCTGGCCCAGAGCGGCTGCCGTGATGGCCGGTTGCTTCTGAATGACTCAATGGAGAGCATTCGGGATCTTGGTGGCTGCCTCTCTTACCTCGAGGACCCTGGCCAGGACCGGACTATCGACCAGGTCATCGAACTCAACCCTGACAGCTTCACCCGCCATCAGAGCGGTGTGCTTAATTTTGGCTATACCGAATCCGCCTACTGGACGCGTTTTGACCTGAACACCCAACAGGTCGATGCGCCCTCTGACTGGATACTGGAGCTGGCCCTGCCTTTGGTTGATCAGGTTCGTCTGTATCTGGTGCGTGATGGCAGGCTGATCAGAGAGCGACAGACCGGTTACTATGATGACTGGGATGACCGGGACCTGGCGGTACCCAACCCGACCTTTCGTCTCAAGCTGGAGCCGGGTACCACGACCACGGTGTATCTGCGGATCACCAATACCAATGCGTTCCGGTTGCCAATCACGTTATGGCACCCGGACAGCTATATCGAGAAAGTCTCCATAGACGAAGCCGTCCGTGGAGTGCTGCTGGGCGCTATCCTCGCTATCCTTGCCTACAACCTGTTTGTCGCTGTTTCGGTGCGAGAGCGTAGCAATATCTATTATCTGCTGTACCTGGTGTGCGCTGCGGTGTTTACCGCTACCGAACAGGTGCACGGGGTTCAGTTGCTTGATAGCCGCCCACCGCTGTTGAGCAAGGAATACCTCCACTTCCAGATTATTCTTACCTGGTTCTTCGGATTGTTGATGGCCCGGTCTCTGCTGGAAACCCGACAACGGTCGCCGGATCTCGACCATGTGCTGATGCTTTGCCTGTATTCGGTGGTAGCCACCTTTGTATTGTCTATTTTCATTCCCTATTCGGTCGCCATGGAATGGATCGTGGTGGGCTCGATCCTGCTCAGCATCATTCTGATTGTCGTGAGCTATCTGTCCTGGCACTACTACAACCCCGCCGCACGGGCGTATTTCTTTGCCTGGACGTTGGCGCTGATAGGTTTCGGGCTCTATGCCCTGACCGTTATGGGTTATCTGCCGCTGAATACCTTTACCACCTACGCACCGCAGTTCGGGTTGACGGCGCAGATCATCCTGTTCTCCTTCGCACTGGCGGACCGGATCAAGCAGGTGCAGGGTGAAGCCCTGGCGTGGAACAAAAGGGCGCTGGCCAACCTGCGCCGTTATCAGTCGCTGTTTGATAATGCCATTGAAGGGGTGTTTCAGATGTCCCCCTCCCGGCGCTTTGTCACTGCCAACCCGGCGATGGCTGAGTTGCTGGGTTATAACAGCAGTCGTGAGCTGCTGAAGCACAATCCGGATGTACTGGACACCTGCCTCGTTGATGAGCGTCTGCGGCGGCTGGTAGTGGAGCAGCTGGAAGCCCGGGGAACGGTCAAGGGCATCGAGGCTCGCTATCTGACACGGACCGGCGAAGAGCGATGGGCCACCATTTCACTGCACACCGTGTACGATGCTGAAGGCCTGCCGATGCACCTGGAAGGCACCTGCATTGACGCTACTGAAAGCCATCAGCGGTTGCAGATCGAGCGTGAGCGTGAGCAGGAGCGCCTGGAGAAGGAGCTGGCGCGCAATTCCGCCCAGGCGAAAAGTCAGTTCCTCGCCAATATGAGCCACGAAATACGAACACCGCTGGCGGCGATCATCGGCTACGGTGAAACGCTGCTGGACTCGGATCTGAACGAAGCTGAAAAGCGCGGCAGTGCCGAAACCGTGGTTCGCAGTGGCCGGCACCTGCTTGAGCTGGTCAATGACATACTGGACCACTCGAAAATTGATGCGAACAAACTCGATGTCGATGTTGTGCCCGTTAACCTGCCCGAGTTGCTGGACGAAATTCGGGCCTTCTTTGCGCCCCGGGCGAAGGAAAAAGGGCTCGACTTCAGCATCATCTGTGATTATCCGTTGCCGGAAAAGATTCAGACAGATCCGACTCGTTTCCGGCAAATCATCATTAATTTGTGCGGAAATGCACTCAAATTTACTGAACAGGGTTCGATCTCCCTGACTCTTCGCTGTGATCGGGATCAGGAAACGCTCTATGCCCGGGTGGTGGATACCGGGATTGGCATGAAGCCTGAACAGATCGAAAGGTTGTTTGACCCCTTTGCTCAGGGCAGTACCGCGATATCACGACAATACGGTGGAACCGGGCTGGGGCTGAGCATTTCCCGTCGACTGGCGGAATTGCTGGGTGGCAGCATCCGGGTGTCCAGTACCTACGGCGAAGGCAGTGAATTCGAGGTGTCGATTAATACAGGTACGCTTGGCGACGTTCACTTCCTGCGGGATGCTTCGGAGTTTACTCAGCGCCGTCGTGCAATTGCGATGGTGATGGCGCCTCGGTTATCGGGCCGGATTCTGTGTGCCGAAGACAACGACCTGAACCGCCGACTGGTGTCTTTGCTCGTAGGCCGTACCGGCGCAGACCTGGTGCATGTGACCAATGGTGCCGAGGCGCTTGAACGGGCAATCAAAGAACCTTTCGATTTGATTCTGATGGATATCCAGATGCCGGTGATGAACGGTCGAGATGCAACCGTGGCGTTACGTGAAGCGGGAATCAATACGCCCATCATTGCACTTACGGCCAATGTCATGACCGAAGATATTGCTGAATATCGCATGGCTGGCTGTAACGAGCATTTGGCAAAGCCTATAGATAAGCGGCGTTTCTACGAGACTCTGGCCCGTTATCTGACGCTGTGCCCGGACCAGGGTGAACCGGGTGTCCGCCAGTACACGGGCCGGGTGCTGGTTGCGGAGGACAACGACGATAACCGTCGGTTGGTTGAACGTATGTTGCGCCGTACCGGAGCCGAGCCGGTGATGGTAGAGTCCGGTGACGAAGCCGTGCGGACAGCGCTGGCAGACACGGTACAGCTGGTGTTGATGGATCGGCATATGCCCGGTATGGATGGGGTTGCAGCCACTCGCCTGTTGCGCCAGGCGGGTTTCCGACGTCCGATCATCGCCTTTACCGCCGGTGACCAGTCTGAAAACGATGCCTTGCTGGAGGCGGGCTGTGATGGTGTTCTGAACAAGCCGATTGACCACGGTCATCTGCAGGCACTGCTTGACCGATACCTGCAGGCGGAAGCGCCCGACATGGATTCGGTAGACGAAGATATCGGTCACCTGGCATCACGGTTTCTGGCCGGATTACCGGGCAGGCAGGAGCGTCTGAAGGAGGCTCTGAAAACCCGTAATCTGGCGGCCTTGCAGCTTGAGAGTCATCAGATCAAAGGAACCGCCGGCGCTATGGGTTACCCACTGATGACCGAGCAGGCGGCGGTCCTGGAACAGCGTACCAGGGCAGAGGATCCGGACTGGCTGCGCATCGGCTCGGACCTTGAAAAGCTCGACGACATGATAAACCGGGCCCTGGCTGGAACGAGCCAGGAAACCGCGACCACACAGGAACAGGCCAATGACCGATAATCGACACCAGCAGGAACAGTATTCTCTGAGCATGATGTACGGCACCTACGCTGACATTCTGTTCGTACTTTTTCCTTTTCTGGTCATCGCCATGCAGCGGCTATGGGATGGCAATCTCTACCACACGTTGCTGCAACCGGATCTCAGCATAGCCGCAGCCATTCTGGCTGGCCTGGCCATTGGCAAATTCGTACTCGGGTTGGTTACCAATCAGGACCTGGGCCGTTATAAAGAGCGCATCGTATTTTTCATTGCGCTCACTCTTTTTGTGGTTTTGGGGCCGGCGATCATTCTGCTGCTGAGTATGACCAGCAATGCCGAGATTCCCGGTTTTGTCGCCTTTGTTCAGCCAGTATTGCTGATCATTGCAATATCGCTCTATACCACGGCGGTGAGCATTGCCAACATTCTGACCCGGGCAACTCGAATGAAGCACAATGAGACCGATGCGGAAAAACCCTACCCTGGAGCCAGCCCCGAAAATGGGCAGGCGGGTCCGCCACCGCTGGATTTACCCCGTCGGAACGGAAACGATGCATACTGAACGAGCCGGATAACCAAGGAGACGCCGGATGACAGATCTTAGAGTACTGGTAGTGGAAGATGAGCCTTTGATGCGCGAACGGCTGGTGGATATGTTGTACAAGGCCGGTGCCACCCAGGTGTCCGAGTGCGAGGATGCCGCTTCGGCGAGAGCGGCGTTTGATGCCAGTGAATTTCAGATAATTCTGCTGGATCTGGGCCTGCCGGACGGTAATGGGCACGAGCTGATGAACGGGTTCAAGCGTATTCGCAAGGATCAGCACATCGTGCTGGTGACGGCGGACGATTCCATCGAGAGCATTCAGCGGGCGATCAGCGCCGGTGCCAATGGCTATGTGGTAAAGCCCTATTCCCAGGAAAAGATTCACGACGTGGTGAACAACTACGCCATGGTACACGGCGGTGATATGGCCATCATGGAAGGGCTGAACCGGCACCATTGACCGGTTCAGCAGCTAAGCTCATCCTGCGTTACGCCACCTGACGGGCGATCCAGGAGTTGTACCGGGTGGCCAGGGCCCTCACGTAACGGGCTTCAGCGCCATCCAGATTGCTCAGAACACCCTTGAAGATCCAGCCGCGCTCGTACACGCCGAGCACCCGTTGCTCATCCTCCAGATTGACCCGCTGGTTCAGTTTTTTGCAGATGGCATCCAGCAGTGGCAGCTTCTCTGGGCGCTTGATCGGAGCGTTGCGGTTGCTGACCGGCTGGTTGGCGGCCCGTCTGATCGGTTGTTTCTTCATGATCTTCTCCTTACTTTTTGCGGCTGCAAAAACCGAAAACCCCGGCGCCTGAAGCAACCGGGGTCTGGCAGAGAAGTTGCCCCGGTCGCTCAATGGCTCCCGGGACCTGACCGAAAGCCGTTAGATGTCTTTCACCATGGCACGCTCGGCCTGCCCTGCGGGGCAACCGGCGCTTGAATAAACGGTGTGCTGGGTCATCATTGTGGTCATATCGGCTCTTTGAGTGGTTCGGTCATCAGTGTATAGGCAATTGCCCGGTTTGCAATAGCCCTGCTTCTTCGGCAAACCCGTACAGACGTATCGGGCGCCGGTAGCGATAATCCACACCGTCACGTGTTTTACGTTGTGCAATCCTCGGTACCTGCGGTTCAGGTGTCGATTGGATCTCTCCTTTCTGACGCAGCCGATTTGGCTGCGTTTTTTTTGCCTGAACAACCTTGGCGTCAAGCGTCTCGGTTACTCCGTAGCCACTAACTCGTACAGTTTTAACCCTGGAATTTGGCGATAATTTACACATTGAGTGAACGCCCGTTTTTAATCAACGACAGAGGTTGAAACCTAAGAAAATGCCAGAAGACCCTGGATCTGCCCGAAACAAGTTCCGTTCCGATTTTATCGTTGAAATTGCACTGATTGTTGCGGTTGCTGTTTACCTGATCATCGCTCAGGGGCAAGCCGTCGGAGACAATCTGTGGTTTACCGTAACAGGCGCCGGCCTGATGGCTCTGGCCACCTTCTGGACGCTGCATACCGTCCGTGATGGGCTGGAAGTTATTGCACTGCGGCTTCGTCCCGGCAAATAACCCGCTCCCAGGTGTTGTGCAGAATCAAGGCGTCATTGGCTGCCCGGTGAACGGGCAGGCCCAGGTCTGCAATGACCTGCTGGCGAACGCCCGCCCACTGTTTTACCTGGGCTGGGTTGAGCAGCATGGAAATCGATTCCAGTTGAAAGGCGGGCGTCATCCCGGCGGCCCGGTACAGGCGGTGGAGCCAGAAACTGTCGAAGGTCCAGGCGTCACAGAAAACCTGTGACGTCAGCAATGCGTTGAGTTCGGCTGCAACCTGTTCGACCGCAACACCCTCATCCTCCAGCTCGGCCCGGGTAATGCCGTGAATGGTTTCAGCGCTTTCTGACCAGTCCTGCCAGCTGCCGTGTGGGCGAATCAGCCAGCTGTGCAAGGTGCCGTCAGGCATGCAGATACCGACCTCGATCGGGTAGCTGGCGATCAGGTCCAGGCTGGATGCTTCAAAATCGATAAATGCCGGGCTTGCGTTTCTAGATGTCATTGAGCGGATGCTGATTGTTGTTCGCTTTCAACTGAGTTTACTCCCGATCTTTCCCTCGTGCGAACCCAAGTGGCTACGGCGCTGTTACAATATGCCCATGATGTATAAAACCCCGATGACAATTCAATTTTTTATCCTGGTGATCGCTCCATGACTGACACTGTCGTTGTTATCTTCTCCGGAGGGATGGATTCCTTTACCTTGCTTCACCTGGCCCGGGCGCGGGGATTGGCGGTACATGCGCTTTCGTTCAACTATGGCCAGCGCCATGTCCGTGAGCTGGATGCCGCCCGTGCGGTGTGCGAAGCCGAAGGCATTCCTCATAAAGTGATCGATATTCGTGCCATGAACGACGTCATGGCCGGTTCGTCTCTGACCTCGGAAGTCGATGTACCGGAAGGTCACTATCAGGAGGACAACATGAAGTCCACGGTGGTACCCAACCGCAATATGATCCTGTTGTCGCTGGCTACGGGTTACGCGGTGACGGTGGGTGCACAGGCCGTCTGGTACGGAGCCCATGGTGGAGACCATGCCATTTATCCGGATTGCCGACCGGAGTTTGTCGAAAAAATGGATGCGGTGTGCCGGGTGGCGAACTATGAGCCGGTGGCGATCGAGGCACCTTTTATGGCCATGGATAAAGGGGAGATTCTTGAGCAAGGCCTGAAACTGGGCCTGGATTACAGTAAAACCTGGACCTGTTACAACGGCCGTGAACGGGCCTGTGGTCGGTGTGGTTCCTGCGTGGAACGGCTGGAGGCTTTTGCGGCGCAGGGTATTGAGGATCCGCTGGCGTATGAGGCAGAAGCCTGATGTATCGGGTTAAAGAGGCGTTCTATACCTTGCAGGGCGAGGGGGCTCAGGCGGGCCGGGCGGCTGTGTTCTGCCGGTTCAGTAAATGCAATTTGTGGAACGGCCGGGAAAGTGACCGCCAGAGTGCTGTCTGTAATTTTTGCGATACGGATTTTGTCGGTACCGATGGTCAGAATGGCGGCCAGTTCGAAACCGCCGAGGCGTTGGTGGCTCACATCCGCAGCCTTTGGCCGGATGCCCCTGGCAAGCCCTACGTGGTGTGTACGGGCGGTGAGCCCCTGCTCCAGCTGGATGAGCCGTTAATTACCGCCTTTCACGTGGCAGGCTTTGAAGTGGGCGTGGAAACCAATGGCACACTGCCCGCTCCGAAAGGCATTGACTGGTTGTGCGTGAGCCCCAAGGCCGATGCCGAGGTGGTCATCACCGAGTGTGACGAACTGAAACTGGTGTTTCCACAACCGTTGGCGCCGCCAGAGCAATTTCTGGATCGCATTCGTGCCCGTCATTACTTTCTGTCGCCGATGGCTTCAGCCTCCATTCCAGAGCAAAGTGATGACCCGGTCAAACAGAGTAATACCCGGAAAGCGACCGATTACTGTTTGGCACACCCGCAGTGGCGGCTGACTCTGCAGATGCATAAGATCATCGGAATAGACTGATTGCGGCAACCTCAGGCGCTTTCAAGAACGCCTGAAGCCCGGGTTCGATAGTGGCTGGGGCTCAGCCCCGTCCAGCGTTTGAAAGCCCTGGTGAAGTTTGCCGCATCGGCGTAACCCAGAGCATCGGCAATCTGGCTCAGATTCATGGCGGTGCTGCCTAGCAGGTCACGGGCACGTTCCAGGCGTACCTGATCAACCAGGCTCTGAAAGCTGGCGTCTTCTTCCTGCAGCCGGCGCTTAAGGGTGCGTTCCGAGACAAACAGGGTGCTGGCAACCCGGGCCAATTTGGGCGGGAAGGGATGACTGGCTTCGATCACACGCCGCACCCGACAGGCAAATCCGGCGTCTTCTTCTAGTTCCTTCAATGCCCTTTCGCACTGCTCTCTCGAGCTGATCGCCAGTTGCTCGTTACTGAAACGCACAGGCAGGCTTAGCTGGCTCTCTGGGATCACCAGGGCATTCTCGCTGGCTCCGTATTCCACCGGGATGTTAAGCATTCGGCGAAAGCGATTGAAATGGCCCGGTTCCGGTCCCCGGCGTAGTACCTTTACCCCGGGCACTGCCGTACCGGTCAGTTGTGCACCCATGGTTACACAACCAAACAGCACCGCATCAAGCACAAACCCCAGTAGAGGACCCAACTCGGCATTGCAGGTAACCGTGTACCAGGCATTCTGCCCGGACATTTGTTTGTGCACTTTCAGATGCGGCACGCGGAGCGTCAGGTAACGGGTCATCAGCTCAAGGGCTTCGGCCAGGGTTCTGCTGCTCATCACGGCGGTACCGAGCGCGCCGTGTAGTGGAAGTTTCAGTTCCCGGGCGAGCAGCATTCCCAGCCCGGGCTCGCCGCTTTCAACGATGGCCCGGGTGACAAACTCGGCAGCCTGGGCCTGACTGACCCTGAAATCCGTTGAGTTGAGACGGGTCGGGTCCAGACCTACCCGCAGAATGAGATCTTTCTCGTCCACACCAAGGGTGTGAAGCAGCTCGGCCAGCGTGTGCAGATAGATGGCCGGCATGCCCAGATCCTGTGAGGTAGAAACTGAGGCGCGCATGAGATTCCTCGTCAGTGAGTATTGTTGTTATGTTAGTGCCGTCAATTATCGCGCGTTGTCTGCCTCAGCCCCATGACTTCGCTGACGGGTCAACGGGCCAGAGAGGCCAATTCACCGGGGCATCCCATACGAAAGGTTCAGGGCTGGTGGCGGCGGATGAACGCTTTCAGAACAGCGGCGGATCGGCCCGGGTTTTCCAGCATCGGGAGGTGTCCCACGCCGCGGAATACGTGCACCTCAGCCTGAGGTGTGGCGGTGGCAAACCAATCAACACAGCGGGTAGGCGTGATGACATCTTTATCGCCCCATTGCACCTGCAGCGGCGGTGTCTCGGCGCCCAGATAACGAGCCGGTGCCAAGGCATCGGCCAGCATGTCGTTGAAAATGTGCCGAAGCGAACCTTGCCTTTGTAGCAGGTCAGGACCCAGAAGACCGGTCATGGCGATGCCCGGTAAGGTCGGTTTGCCATTGCCGACACTGTTGAACATTCGATAAACCCCGCCCCAGTCCCCGGGAATAAGAATGGCGTCACGGTCGGATTTGAACGGGGCGTGGATGTCGACGTCGGCATGTTCGGGGATGCCGGCGCTGTTCAGCAAGGTGACCGAGCGCGGAGGGATGTCGAGTATGTGGCAGAGCACTGAGGTGATGGCACCGCCCATGGAGCTGCCGGCAATATGGAGATTGTCGGTTGGGTATCCGGATAACCATTCCTTGAGGCGTCGGGCCTGACTTTCGTAGCCATAATTGGCGCCGGTGTGATACTGGCTCTCACCCAGGCCGGGTATGTCCGGCACCAGCAGATGCCAGTCGGCTGGCAGTATCTGCATCCAGAGTGCCCAGTTTTCTTTCATGGCGGCAAAACCGTGCAGCAATACCAGCGTCGGCTTGCCTGGTCCCGGCTGACCCCGCTCCAGAAAGACCATGCGGTGGCCATCAACCAGTGCTTCCTGGCGGCGTGCACGCAGCAACCACCGTTGCCCGACACGGGCGGCTGGCCATAAATTGGGAGCGGTAACCTTCATGGAGTCAACAACCTCGCTACTGTGTATCCGGCCTCCAGTTTAGCGGCAGAGTGTTGTGGTGCTATTGCCGGGCTGCCTGCAACCTTTGGCGGCACGGCAACCAGGGAGCCGGGAGTTCAGAGGTGAATGTCGGTGATCACCGGGTTGTGATCGGATACTCGCCAGGGGCCGGACAGTTCAGGGGTGCGTTGGTAACCCAAGGCTCTGGGTTCATCCGCGTTGATGTTCCATGTGTGTGCAGTGATCACCCGTGGCAGCAGGTCCCGGGTGGCGAGGGCGTAATCCAGAGAGCCCTTCTCCCCCCGGTATCGGTAGCTGTGGTGGGCGCAGTTTTCCGGCACACAGGGATGAAAATGATGCACAAGACTGATCAGGCCAGCTTCCCGAAACACCTCAACCGGCGCTTCAAGAGCATAACTGTTGAGATCGCCGGTTATCAGCGTGCCGGCCAGGTCTTTCGTGTCGGGGAGCGAACCGAGCCATGCGGCGATGGCCCGGGCTTCCCGTGTGCGGAAATCGTTGAAACATCCCTGGCCGTCGTGTTGGTCTGCATCGGCTCCTTTTGCATTGCGACAGGACTTGGATTTCAGGTGTGGGACGATCACCCGAACCGACTTGCCGCCGGAAACGGGCCGGAAGATCTGCGCCACTGGAGGCCTGCCACGATGGGCATAGGTGCCGGAATTCAGTCGCTGGGGCGCGTGCTCGGCAATGATCCGGTCACGCCGGTACATCAGAGCTGTACGAATGGTATCAGAACCGTCCTGGCCGGACGTCTCAACGAAGCTCCATGGACCTTCGAGTGACTGTGCCAGCTGCGCTAACGCACTGTTCTTGCTATACCCGTCGTTCTCCACTTCGGTCAGGGCAAGAATGTCTGGTTTGGCCAGCTCGATGGCCGAGGCAAGCCGTGCGGTCTGGTTGCCATGCTCATCCGCAGTCTGAGCGCCCCTGGGCGTGGGGAAACCGCCATTCATACCGTCCCCGTTGAAATAGTTTTCGAGATTCAGGGCGACAATTCTGGTGGTGTTGCCGGACGGCTCGGGAGGTGGTTCCGGCCGTGCCCGGGCACCGGAGAATACCGGCGTGCCGGACGGCTGAATGCGCCACTGGCCGAAGCGGTAGTCCAGTACCCCGCGCAGCCCGCTGACCGTCCCACCGGCTCTTATCGTGGTTCCCTCGCCTTGGGTCAGCCAGGGCACCGGTTTGGGGTTTCTCAGGCTTTTGCCGTCGTCCAGCAAGACCCGCTGCTGGATGTTGTTCCGGGATTGACGAACGGCGAGCGGCCCGGGTTGAAGGTACTCGGTGGGTGCTATCTGGTCTGTGGGTGCCAGGGTCAGCTCACCGAACGCGGCCAGGTTGTAGTGGTCAGTAATGGTCAGGGGCTCTTTGAATCGCACCCGCATGTTTTCGAGGCTTTCTGGGGGTTGTGACCAGGGCAGGGACACCTCGATGGGCTCGGGTATTGGTGCCTGTCCACACACTTTCAGGCTGCGCACACTGACTAGCTCGGTGAGATCGTGGAACTCTTTGACCGCTCCGGTGATGCGCAGGCGTTGTCCGGGGGTTGCCTTGCGCCGGGTGTAGATAAACAGTGCTTCAGACGTGGCGGGGTCGCGGTCGGTTTCGGTATCGGCCTGCTGTAGATAGAAACCGTTGAAGCCGCCCTTGTAACCGGCCGTATGGGTGACAATGCCTTCGACAGTGACAAGCTGGCCGGCGAGGGGGGAGTGGGCGCCGCTGCCCTGAATCTGATGAATACCTGTGGCGCTCCCGCCACAGGTATCGGCCATTGCCAGTCGCGGACCCAAAAACAGTGGTCCGGCGGCTAGGATCAGGGCAATGAGAGGTGGTTTTATCACGGGGCCAGTCTATCAGAGACCGGCCACCGCTTTCAGTGCTCTTTCCCGCTTACTGCCAAAGCCAAGTTGATCCGGATTGGCCAGTTCGAGTTGCTGAATGAGTGGGTCGGGGTGATTGTTCTCAAATGTTATGCCGAGCTGCGAGAGCACATAAGGGGCAAGCGCTGCCCGTGTTTTCACCTCCAGGTAACCCTTGTCCATGCCGTAGTCATTGGCGATGATCTGCTGCTGGGCATCCGTCAGCCTCTGATCGGGTGCAATTTCGAGCGTAACAGTGCGCTGCCAGTCTTCATCCTGTTGGGCGTTGTGCCGGGCTTTCTGCCGTAGTGCTTCCGGCCTGCCCTGAAAACGGCTTAGCGCGAAATCCCGGAACTCGCGATTGGCGCTGCACCAGGCCCGGACATGCCAGTTGTTGCCGGTGCAGACCAGGGAGTGAGGCTCAAGCACGCTCTCTACCGCCTCTGGCCGGCTAAGCGATACATAGCTGGCCTTTAGCTGACGGTGATAGCGGGTTGCGTTCACCACGGCTCGCATGGTTTCCGGAGCAACGCGCCTGCCGGGCCCCGGAATGACGGTATTGCCGGGCATGCTTAGTTCAAGCTCGGAAAACGTCTCGCTGAGATTTTGCTGCTGGGCGAGCAGATCCTGGTACTCAGCGACCTCTCCACGGGTCACGACCGGTGCGAAATCCCGCGCAGGCACATAACCCTTCAGATGGCGGTCATAAACCAGGTTGCCCGGAGCCAGTTCTCGCAGGTAGGTATTGATGTCCTTCGAGGCCTGCTGGCGGCCGATGCCAAAACTGTGACAGATGTGGTTGGTGGTCAGGCGACCTTCCCACAGTGCAATGATTTCGATGAGTCGATAGCGAAGCAGTAGATCCCAACGAATGGGCCAGTCCGTTTTCTTCATAACCAGGCGCTCATTATCCAGTAAATAGCTTATCGTTTATGTTACTCGCTACGGCTGTCAGGTTCTGTTACGACCCATTAATGTAAAACAATGTCAAATAGGCATCTATTTTGGTACAAGGTTTCGGCAAGTCCCTAGTGTCCGTTATCGCTCTGACTGATTAAATAGTCGTCAGCTGGCAATTGATAACTTTGCTATCCTTTTTGTGCTTCCCCTTTTAACCGTTAATGCGGAGTCATTCATGACCCGAATGGTCGCTTCTTTGTCAGCGCTGATTCTGAGCATTGTGTTTCTGGTCAGTGGCAACGCTTTTCTGATGACTCTGCTGGGTATTCGTCTGAGTATTGAAGAAGTCTCGCCGGATGTGATCGGCTGGGTGCTGGTGTGCTACTCCATCGGCTTTGTGGTGGGCACGCTCTACGTTCACAAGATCATTGGTCGTGTCGGTCATATCCGCGCGTTTGCTGTTTTTGCGGCGATGGCTGCGGTCGCCTCGCTGATGTACCCCATGGCGGTTTCCACGCTGTTCTGGGCAGTATTGCGGGTATTGTCCGGTTTCAGTGTTGCCGGTGTCCTGGTGGTGATTGAAAGCTGGTTTTCCAGTCGTGCCACCAATGCCAACCGCGGGTCGATGTTCGCGGTCTATCAGATCGTGTTCTATCTGTCCGCTGCAGGTGGCCAGCTCGTTGTTAATGTAGGCAACCCGGCGGACTTCATGCCGTTTTCCCTGGCCGCGATCTTGCTCACTCTGGCACTGATTCCACTGTCCCTCACCAGGATGGAAGCTCCGCCCATTGAGCAAACCAGTCGCATGTCGGTGTTCAAGCTTGCCCGTGAATCCTTTTCCGGTGTCGCCGGTGCCTTGATCAGCGGGGTGTTGATTGGCGGCTTCTACGCCATGGGCCCGGTTTACGCCACCCTGGTGGGACTGGATGTTGCAAAAACCTCCACCTTTATGGCCAGTGCGATTATTGCTGCCATGTTGTTGGCCTGGCCACTGGGCCGCGTGTGTGATCGATTTGATCGCCGGCGGGTCATGTTCTGGGTGGCGCTGTTGGCAGCAGCGGCGGCTGCCGGTGTTGCGGTGCTTGGCGCTGCTAACCTGGCGATGCTTACTCTGCTGGTCGGATTGTTCACCGGCTTGTCAGCGACGTTGTATCCGATTGCCGTGGCCATCACTAACGACCGTATGGACAGTAACCGCATTGTGGCGGCCAGTGCCACGCTCCTGCTTAGCTACGGTATTGGCAGCGTGATTGGCCCCATAACGATGGCCGAGTTGATCAATCTGCTCGGGCCGGCCGGGCTGTTCTATGGCAATGCCGGATTCCTGGTGTTACTGGCCGTTATCACCAGTTACCGGATTACCCACACGGAAGATGTGCCGGTTGAAGAGCAGGAACATTTTGTTCCTGCCATGCCGGAAGCGTCTGCAGTGTTGTCGGAGATTGATCCTCGGAATGAGGAGTTCCACGAGTCTCCGGAGGTTGAAGAAATGCAGGAGGAGGTCCGTCAAGCCAGCTGACGGCAGCTTCGCGTTCGCCGGGTAATATTTTCAAATCCGTAATTGTTTTTATCACAATTGTTAGCTTACTATTGGTGAAGTTTCAATAACGTTAGCGCCTTGTCAGTCGTCGGGGTTGCCTCAGGGCAGGGCCACTATCCGGAGTGAATACCATGAGAGATCAGTTTCCCTTTGCTGTTGCACGTGTGACCCGTCGCTGGCGGAAAATGCTGGATGAACGCCTGAAAGATCTCGGTGTCACCCAGGCCCGCTGGAGCACCATGGTGTATCTGCAACAAGGTGGTGAAGGGCTGACCCAGAGGGAATTAGCCGGCCTGATGGCGATTGAAAATCCGACGCTGGTTCGTTTGCTGGACAGTCTGGAACAGCAAAACCTGATTGAGCGGCGTCCCTGCCCGAATGACCGTCGCGCCCGCAGACTGCACCTGACCAAGGCCGGCGTGGATTTTATGGATGAGCTTTCCGAACGTGCCGCGACGCTGCGCGAAGAAATGCTGGAAGGCGTGTCCGACAAGGACATCGAGTGTGCCCTTAAGGTTTTCCATAAAATTATGGAAAACGCTGAAAAGCAGAAGTAAGTTTTGCCTGACAATTCCGTAGAGGGCCTTAAGGCCCGATATGGTGACCGCTGGCGCTGGCTGGCGGTTTTGACGGTGGTTCTCGGAACCATGGCGACGGTGCTCAGTGCTACCGTTGTCAACGTTGCCCTGCACGACATCATGCTTGAGTTCGGTATCCGCCAGGGGCAGGTACATTGGTTGGCGACCGGTTTTATAGCAGCCATGACGACCACGATGCTGGCTTCGGCCTGGCTGCTTGACCGGTTTGGTGTGCGGCTGACCCTCGCCTGTGCCATGGCGATGTTTACGTTGATCTCCATTGCTGGCGGATTCGCCGACACCCCCGGACAGCTTATTCTGGCGCGAATTGGCCAGGGTGCCATGGCGGGTGTGATGCAGCCGATGGGCATGTATCTGGTTTTCAGGATCTTTCCCGCCAATCGACGTGGTCAGGCCATGGGCATCTATGGCATGGGGGTGATTCTGGCGCCGGCGCTGGGTCCGGTGCTGGGAGGCTTTCTGGTCGATCAGTTCAACTGGCGTTACGTCATGTTTGCGCCCGCCCCGGTGACACTGGTGGGCGTCTGGATGGCGTGGCACTTTCTTCCCTTGCCGCGCAAACGGCCGGATCGTTATCCCTTTGATCTGCCGGGTCTGGTGCTGCTGGGTGCGACGATCGCGCTGACACTGGATACGCTTACCCGCTTGCAGGCGCTGACCGGCCAAGAGATGCGTATCACGGCCCAGGCCGTTATTGTGTTTGCATTGCTGACAGGCTTTGTCCTGCGTGAGCGGACCGCAAGGCACCCTCTGCTCAATCTCGTGATGCTTCGCCAGCCGGTCTTCCTGTTTGCGACCCTGGGTGCCATGGCATTGGGGCTGGCATTGTTCGGCTCAACCTATCTGATCCCATTATTTGTTCAGACCACGCTCGGTTTCTCGGCAACGGAGGCAGGCCTGCTGATGTTGCCCGCGGGCGTGGTGCTCGGCGTCATTTTTCCGCTGGCCGGCCGGATGGCGGACAGTCGAAGTGCCCGTAGCCTGGTGTTGTTCGGCATTGTTGTTTTTGCGTTGTCTGCGATGCTGTTTGCACTCACCGGCCAGTATGCCGGGTTCGGTTGGCTGGCCTGCTGGGCGGTTCTTGGCCGGATCGGGATCGGCTTCATGCTGCCGGCGTTATCAACGGGCGCTTTGAATCCACTGGCGCCTGAACAGATGGGTGCGGGTTCCAGCACAATCAATTTCGCGCGACAGCTGGGCGGTGCGCTCGGCGTGAACGTGGTGGCGCTGACCATTGAGTTTGGTGAGCATCAGGGCGGAGTGCCCACCGTTGAGGCCTTTGAGTCTGCCTGGTGGCTGGTGGCGGTCTTCGTGGCTGTGGCCGCCATTCCAGTCTGGAGAATGCGTGCCTGATGGCGCCGGTTGCGCTGGATGTTGTGATTGATTAGCATAGCGGCTCCTTCGGGGGAGTAGCCTCTGCACCGGTTATCCGGTCAGACGGTGGTCAACATACTTGGAGCTCAATCTCCGTGGCCATCGTGTTCCAGCTGTATTGCAGTGGAATTGGCAAGACCTGGGGCAGGACACCTCCAATGGGCGGAAGGTGTGTTGTCTCATGTCTTCATTATTCCGCCCTGAGGTCCTTCTGAATGGATGCCTTTCTTGCTTCAACCCTGGCTGTAGCGGTTGCCGAAATCGGCGATAAAACCCAGCTGCTGTCTCTGTTTCTCGTCGCCAGGTTTGCCACCCGTACTCCGATCATTCTCGGTATTCTCGTTGCCACCATTCTTAATCATGCGTTGTCGGCATGGCTGGGGGCCTGGGTTGCCAGCTGGATTCCGGACGTTTGGCTGCCATGGATCCTGGCAGTGAGTTTTGTGACCATCGCGCTCTGGTTACTCATTCCCGACAAAGACGACAACGGCGATTCAAGGTTCCTGGGTATGGGGGCCTTTATGGCCACCACGGTGATGTTCTTCCTGGCGGAAATCGGTGACAAGACCCAGATAGCGACGGTGGTACTGGCTGCAAGGTATACAGACACGATATGGGTTATTATCGGTACAACGGTGGGGATGCTGCTTGCGAATGTGCCTGTCATCATGGCGGGGCGCTGGTTGATGGATAAAATCCCACTGGCCACGGCGCGAATCTGCGCCAGCCTACTGTTTGTGGCGCTAGCCGTGTTCACCGTGTGGACAACCCTGATGAACTCCTGAACTCTGACGTGGTCAATGTTGCTACAGGATGAATATGAACAGGAATCGAGAGTTATGCAGTTAATATACTGTTTGGCCCTGATGTTGGGCCTGACGATGGTCGTGCCGGTCCTGCAGGCCAGCGAAAAGCCAGCATCGCAACCGGCCACGGCGGCTGGTGTTGATGGCTCAGTGCCGGAAGAGAAGCCGGATCGCTCACCCAGGGTGCCCACCTTTCCGGTGAAGGGCGATCTGGCGGGTGAGTTGCAGGTGTTCACCACCGCTTACGAAGATACCTTTGCCGGCATTGGCAACGACCGTGCCCTGGGTTATCTGGAACTGGTGAAGGCCAATCCCGGAATTGACCCCTGGTTGCCCGGTGAAGGCACCATGATTACCCTGCCCAGAATGTACATCATGCCGGACACGCCGCGTAAAGGTATCGTAATCAACCTGGCTGAATACCGACTTTATTATTTTACCGATGAAGGGGTACAGGTTTACCCGGTGGGTGTGGGTACCGAGGAGAATCCCTCGCCGCTCACCAATGCAGAGGTCACCATGCCTCTGGAATCGCCGGCCTGGTATCCGCCGGCCAGTATTCGGGCGGAGTACGAGGCGTCCGGGGATTTTCTGCCGAGGATGATTCCACCGGGCCCGGGTAATCCGCTGGGAACCCACGCACTGCTGCTGAGTGAAAAAGGCTACCTGATACACGGGACCAACAAACAGTTTGGCGTGGGAATGGCGGTCAGCCACGGCTGTTTCCGAATGTATAACGAAGACATTTCCCGGTTTGTTTACCAGGTTGAGAAAGGCACGCCGGTACAGGTGATCCGTGAGCCGGTAAAAATCGGCGTCTCGGGTGGCGAAGTCTGGCTCGAAGTACACCGGCCGCGCGAAGACTACACCCCGAAAGATCGTGAGCAACTCTGGCGCCAGGTAATGGCCAAGGTGGAAGCTTTTCAGGCCCGGCATCCAGAAACTCAGGTAAAACGCCAGTCCATTGAAATCGCGGTGGATCAGGCCGATGGCATACCGACCATGATTGGCGAGAAACTCACCCGGGTTGCAACCGATGGCACCGAAGAGGCATCCGATGCGGAAGCCAAGCCTGAGCAGACATTGTATTTCTGATCCGAATAACCAGGCCAGTGATAGGGAATTCCTGAAATGAGCAGAGCGATTCTGATTACCGGTGCCAGTTCCGGGCTGGGTGAAGGTATGGCGCGGGAGTTTGCAGCTCGTGGTGACAACCTCGCATTGTGCGCCCGTCGGACCGAGCGGCTGGACGCACTGAAAAGCGAACTTGAACAGACATGCCCCGGCATCAAAATCAGTGTGCGGGCGTTGGATGTGAACGACCATGCCCAGGTGCAGGCGGTATTCCGGGCGTTTCAGGCAGAGTTCGGTGTAATCGACCGGATTATTGTCAACGCGGGTATCGGCAAAGGACAGCCGTTAGGTACCGGCCGTTTTGATGCCAACCGACAAACGGCTGAAACTAATTTTGTGGCTGCCCTGGCCCAGCTGGAATCAGCCATGGAAATCTTCCGGGAACAGAACCGGGGCCACCTTGTGGCCGTATCATCAGTGACAGCGGTACGCGGAATGCCGGGCAATGTCACCACCTATGCCGCCACCAAGGCCGGGCTTGCAGCACTGTGCGAAGGCTTGCGTGTTGAACTGAAAAAACGCCGGTCTCCCATTCGCGTCACCACGCTTTATCCCGGATACATCCGGACCGAGCTCAACGAGAAGGTGAAGAACACACCCTTTATCGTCGATGCACAAACCGGCTGCCGTGCTATGGTGAAAGCTATTGAGGCTGGAAAGGCTGAGCATTTCGTGCCAGCCTGGCCCTGGACACCAATCAGCTTCATTTTGAGGCGCCTGCCGGAGGCCGTTCTGGCAAAACTGTTCTGACCACGTGAGCGGGAGGGCAAGATGCTGATACACCGGTCTAACGCCTGGCACACCAGCCCTCGGATCACGTTATGGATGCAGGTGTTTCTTGCGGGTGTCCTGATGCTGTTGGTGAGCTTGTCCTGGCAGGTACTGGCCCAGCAGGAACGGGGTCGGACGGCACTGGTTCTGTCTGTGCAAGGCGCGATTGGCCCCGCCACTATGGACTATGTGGTCCGGGGTATTCGCCGTGCCGAGCAGGAAGAGGCAGGGCTGCTGATCCTGGAGATGGACACTCCCGGTGGCCTGATGGACTCCATGCGCGAAATCATCAAGGCCATTCTCGCCTCTGAAGTACCGGTTGTGACCTATGTTTCTCCACAGGGTGCCCGGGCGGCGAGTGCCGGAACATACATTCTCTACGGCAGCCACGTGGCTGCCATGGCTCCCGCAACCAACCTGGGTTCGGCGACGCCCGTTCAGATGGGCGGACTGCCGGGCTCTGAGCCTGAAGCTCCTTCCGGGCCCGACCCCGAGTCTCCTTCCGAAACAACAGACAGCGTCGCTGACGAACCTGACAAACGCCGGGGCGATACCGCCATGGAGCGCAAGGTACTGGAAGATGCGGTGAGTTACATCCGGGGCCTGGCAGAGCGGCATGGGCGTAACGCCGACTGGGCGGAGGAGGCCGTGCGTGAAGCGGTCAACCTCGGGGCTTCAGAGGCGGTGGAACTCAACGTCATTGACGTGGTGGCACCAAACCTCCGTGGCCTGCTCGACGCCATTGATGGCCGAACGGTGCAGATGGCTGGCGGTGAGCGGACCCTGGAAACGGCCAGCCTGGAGCTGGTCAGAGCTGATCCGGATTGGCGTACCCGGTTGCTCTCCGTCATCACCGATCCGAACGTGGCCTATTTTCTTATGATCATCGGTTTCTACGGCATTATTTTTGAGCTGGCTAACCCCGGTGCTGTGGTGCCTGGCGTGATCGGCACCATTTGCCTGGTCCTCGCGCTGTTTGCCTTTCAGGTGTTATCTGTGAACTACGCCGGCCTGGCGCTGATCATGCTGGGGTTGGCCTTTATTGTGGGTGAGGCCTTTGTGCCCAGCTTCGGCATTCTGGGCATTGGCGGGATCGTGGCGTTTGTCACCGGTTCCGTGATACTGATGGATGGCAGTCACCGGGAAATTTCGTTGCCGACCATTGGCGGCACGGCGGTCGTCGCCGGTGGCTTTATCCTGTGGACGGTAACCCGGTTTATCGGTCTGAGGCGCCAGCATCCGGTCAGTGGTAGCGAGCAGATGGTGCATGAAACCGGTTGGGCACTGGACGACTTCAAGCAACACCACGAACAGTTCCGGGGTCATGTGCGTGTCAGTGGTGAACGCTGGAACGCGCTCAGTGGTTCGGCTGTTGTTGAAGGCGAACAGGTTCGGGTGACTGGATTGCACGGGCTGACGCTGCAGGTTGAGCCTGCAGCCGGTGCAGATGGTCAGAGCAACGGGCAATAACTCACGGTAATACAAGGAGGCTGTATGAATCCCGGTGACTTGATTCCCTATGTCGCACCCACGGTGGTGTTACTGCTGATCGTGGGGTCCGCTATCAAGATCCTGCCAGAATACGAGCGGGGTGTTGTATTTTTCCTGGGCCGCTTTCAGGGTGTTAAAGGTCCGGGGTTGATCATTGTGATTCCGGGCATTCAGCAGATCACCCGCGTGGATCTCCGGGTGATCACTCTGGATGTACCCAGCCAGGATGTGATCTCAAAGGATAATGTCACGGTAAGGGTCAATGCGGTGTTGTATTTCCGGGTGGTTGATCCGGAAAAAGCCATTATTCGGGTCGAGGATTATGGCGCCGCAACCAGTCAGCTGGCGCAGACCACGCTGCGCTCAGTGCTCGGTAAGCACGACCTCGATGAAATGCTGTCAGAGCGGGACAAGCTGAATGCAGACATTCAGGAGATCATCGATGCCCAGACCGAGGAATGGGGGATCAAGGTGGCGAACGTGGAGATCAAGCACGTGGACCTGAATGAAACGATGATTCGTGCCATTGCCCGCCAGGCCGAGGCGGAACGGGAGCGCCGGGCGAAAGTCATTCATGCGGAGGGTGAGCTGCAGGCGTCAAAGAAACTGGTTGAGGCGGCAGAAGTCATGTCGGTCAACTCCGGCGCCATGCAGCTGCGCTATTTGCAGACGTTAGCCGATATGAGCAACAACAATTCGTCGACCATCGTCTTTCCGCTGCCCATGGACATGATGAAAACGTTCATGCAGAACCAGAAGGATAAAGGCCCGGATAAACCCGGTCCGTCCGTGTAAACGTTTTGAACACCCACAAAAAAAGGCCGGTTTAACCGGCCTTTTTGCGCTAAGCGACAGCCTTACTTCTGGCTGGCACGCTCCAGCATGCGCTTGGCGCGCTCGTTCGCTTCGTCAGCGGACTTCTGAGCGGCACGGGCAGCAGCCAGTGCTTCTTCAGCAGTTTGCTGAGCGGTGCGAGCAGAGCTGGCGGCGCTGTTAGCGGTGTTCAGAGCGTTGTTGGCAGTCTGCTCAGCGGAGCCGGCAGTTGCATTCGCTTCGTCAATAGCAGCTTGATCAGTTGTGGCACAACCTGCAGTCAGAGCAGTGGCCAGTGCAAACCCAGCGATCGTCAGTTTACGCATTATAAATCCCCTTATTAGTCGTGTTATTTCCTGTGACCCGGAAGTCAGTCGGACGACTTCCTGTCAATCAAGCCCAGTAGGCATTGACTACCGGAGTCGTCAAACAGTGTAAAACACTCTGAGATAAAATGTTAACTGAGTATACGTGATTTTTCTTAGCATATGACAACAACGTAATGCGTTGTCCAGCAAAGGCTGGCAGCGAGAGAGGGTATGTCAGGGCATGATCCGGATGGGGGTGCCATCGTCGACCAGTGCCCAGATTTCGTCCATTTCTTCGTTGGTCACGGCGATGCAACCTTCGGTCCAGTCCAGCCCGGCAAAGGCGAAGGCCAGATCTCCCGCGTTATTCGGGAGCCCGTGAATCATGATGCTGCCACCCGGATTCAGACCCCAGGCTTGCGCCAGTTCTGCGTCTTCGGAACTGGGGTAGGAAATATGAATCGATTTGTAGAAGTCGCTGTTGGGATTGCGCCAGTCCAGAAGATAACTGCCTTCCGGGGTGCGCTTGTCGCCTTCATACAGCTTGTGCCCGACCGGGTTCTCGCCCAGAGAAATACGGTAGCTCCGGACCTTCTGGTCTCCGTTGAGCAGGTATAGCCGTCGCTCACCTTTTTTGACCAGAACTTCGGTAATGGCAAACTGCTGGTCTGCCGTGGGTTTGGGTTGGGGAATGACCATGCGTGTATCTGCTCGTGCCAGAAGCTCAGAGGCTTGAGCAAAGCATGGAAGGGAGAGGATCAGGGCTGTCAAAATTATTCGAAAAATCATAAGGCCGACACTGTGGATGCAATGGTTAAACTTTGTTCACAGTGTTTATAGCATAGCCGCCCGGGGTATTGATAAGGGGTTTTGTTACATTTCACGGCATTCGTTATACAGAATCGAAGGTTTGTCACGAATCCATCTTCAAACCAACCTTGGTTACCCGGTCTGCTTCGGTCGCTCTGGCAACCAGGGTCACCGGACCCAGTGTGACCTTGTCGCCGACCACCGGGTGTCCTTTGGTGCGCCGGGCAAAGCATTCTGCAAGAGAAATCTCCGGGGGCAGTTCGTCGAACTCGATGCCATATACCTGTTCTACATCGCCAAGCATGGCGTCACCATTGAGCACGAAATCACCGAAAAAGGCTCTTTCAGCCAGGTGTTTGGGTGCTTGCCGGCCACTCAGCGCCTTGCCGAGTTCCGCGACCACAGACGGGATGGCAAACATGGCAACGACATCGCCGGAGAAAACTTCCAGGTCTTTGGCGGGCTGAAGGCATTTCCTGTCCCGGAACACGCCGGCTACGGCGGTATTGTCCGGCAGGCGTAAAGCACCGAGCTTTCTCGGCGATTGCCAGTTTTTGCCGCGCAGGGGGAAGAGCATCAGTTCATGATCCCCTGCGGCTGGGGCATCCAGTGGAAGTCGTCGGAACGGATCTTCACCAGCTGGTACTTCGAGCCCTAATTTTCTGGCCAGAGGTGCCATGGTGGTGCCCTGAACAATGAGGGAGACCAGAACGATAAAGAAAGCGGCGTGAAACACCAGCTGGGCATCCGGCAACCCGGCGATGACCGGAAACAACGCCAGCACAATGGGCACCGCGCCCCGTAGACCAACCCAGCTGATAAAGCCCAGTTCACGCCGGTTAAAGCCAAAGGGCCAGAGGGTCAATGCTACGGTTAGTGGGCGGATAACGAAGATCAGCGCGAAGGCCAGAATCAGACCACCGCCGGCCAGCGGTATCAGGTCAGACGGATTGACCAGCAACCCCAGAATCAGAAACAGACACAGTTGAGCCAGCCAGGCGAGGCCGTCGTGCACCTGAAGGATCATTGGCATCATTCTGACCTGGCGGTTGCCGACTACCACACCGCTGAGATAAATCGCGAGAAATCCACTGCCCCCGACTGCGTTGGTGGCAGAGAACACAGCAATGCCTGCGGCCGCCACCAGGAGTGGGTAAAGTGCGGGAGTGAGCTGCATCCGGTTGGCCAGCGCAACGATGGCAAAACCGCCCAGCAGACCTGCCGCTGCGCCAATACCGAATTGCTGGACCAGCATGGTCATGCCGGACACAAAAGCCCCCTCCTGATACTCGCTGATCAGCGTGACCAGCATGAGCGTCAGGAAGATGGCCATGGGATCGTTGCTGCCGGATTCGATCTCCAGCGTGGCGCTGACCCGCTCGTTCAGGTGCAGGCCCCGGCCTTGCAGCAGGGAAAACACAGCGGCCGCATCCGTGGATGAGATAATCGCGCCGATCAGAAGGGCAATGAGCCAGTGCAGGTCGAACACCCACCAGGCGACAACGGCGGCACCGCCGGCCGTCATGGCGACACCCAGAGTGGCCAGCACCAGAGCCGGCCGAAGACCTACCCGGAAGGTTTCAACCCGGGTGCGCATACCGCCATCGAGCAGAATCACGCCCAGAGCCAGGTTGGCGATCAGGAACGCCAATTCGACATTGTCGAACTCAATGCCGCCGGGGCCGTCTTCGCCCATCAGCATGCCCACCACCAGGAAGATCAGCAGTACCGGCATGCCGACCCGACTGGAAAGTGGGCTGAGGACGATGCTGAAAACCAGCATCAGAGCGCCAATGAGCGTGAACGTGGGATCCATCAGACTCCAGACCAGAGGGCTTGCCCGGACGCGGGCTCGGGCTTATATTGCTTGAGCAGCCATTATGCAGGCGGGCGTAGCTCAATGGTAGAGCCTCTGCTTCCCAAGCAGATGACGTGGGTTCGATTCCCATCGCCCGCTCCAGCCTGTGGGGCTGTCGTCAATGTAATTTCAGTCTCGGGTGCATGGCCCGACTGATTTTATCCATCAGCCAGATCACGCCGGTGCGCAGAAATCCGTGCAGGGCCACCTGATGCATCCGGTACAGGGACACGTAGAACAGCCGCGCTACCTTGCCCTCGATGTACATACTGCGACCGGACAGGTTGCCCATCAGATTGCCCACGGTGGTATAGCGGCTGAAGTTAATCAGTGAACCGTGATCGTTATAGACGAACGGCACAGGTGCCTTGCCGTCCAGACGATTGCACAGGGTCTTGAACAAGGCGTCTGCTTGCTGGTGAGCGGCCTGTGCCCGGGGCGGCACCGGGCGGTCAGAATCCGGTTGAGGGCAGGCGGCGCAATCGCCAAAGGCAAAGATATCGGCGTCGTTGGAGGTTTTCAGAGTCTGCTCTACCACCAGTTGGTTGCTGCGATTCACCTCCAGGCCTTCGAGTTCTGCCAGGAATGCCGGGGCCTTGATGCCAGCGGCCCAGATCGTCATTTCCGATGGTAATTCGGTACCGTCCTTCATCACCAGGCTGTGTTGACGGACTTCACTGACCGGCTGTCCGGTCAGCACCTTTACCTTCTGTTTCTCCAGTTCCCGTGTTGCTGCCGCCGACAATCGGCCCGGCAGCGCGGGCAAAATCCGGTCGGCGGCTTCGATCACGCTGATTGATACATCCGACGACTGCAGGTGGTTCATTCCGTAAACCGGCAGTTCGCGGGCGGCCAGCCGGAGCTCAGCGGCCAGTTCAACACCCGTGGCGCCGGCGCCGATAATGCTGATGTTCAGGGTATGGGGTTTGCCCTGCAGGGCCTCGTGATTTTTCCGCAGGAAAGCATTCAGCATCAGGTTGTGAAAGCGCCTGGCCTGGCGCAGGCTGTCCAGAAACAGGCAGTGCTCCTGCGCGCCGGGCGTACCAAAGTCGTTGGCGGTGCTGCCTACGGCAATCACCAGGGTGTCGTACCGGATGCGGCGCTCAGGCACAACCTC
>Ga0209075_1001046_pt1 | contig 26590 bp, 24 predicted proteins | sample Stecom2011_FD_187523 | JGI IMG/M metagenome (GOLD analysis project Ga0209075, IMG submission 187523) | Agricultural soil microbial communities from Utah to study Nitrogen management - Steer compost 2011 (SPAdes) (version 2) | ecosystem: Environmental > Terrestrial > Soil > Agricultural land...
AATACTCAAGTTTTATATTGATAATTATCTTCTATATTTAGAAGTTTTATTTTATTATTAATTCCTGAACTAAATCCGCCTAAACTGCCATCTTTTCTAACAATGCGGTGACATGGTATTTTAATTAAAAGCGGATTTTTAGATACAGCATTACCAACTGCTCTTACTTTCTTTTTATCACCAAGTGAAATAGCAATATCTTCATATGTTTTAGTTTCACCATAAGGTATTTTTAAAAGTTCATTATAAACTTTTAGTTGAAAGTCAGTAACATTTAATTCATACGGAAAATTTAAGGTTTTATTTGTTTTGTTAAAGTAATTAGTTAATTCAGTTTCCACTAACTTAATTAATTCTTTATTATCTTCATAAATTAAATTAGGTTTTTTATTACTTATATCAAGTGATATAACTTTATTATTATTTGTTATAACTATTAAATTATAATTATTAATATTTAATTCAAAATATTTATTCACAAAACCACCAACCTTTAATTTATTATACTATAAATCGATTGTTAATGCTTCTAAAAATTGTTTTGTTCTAATATTTTTAGGGTTTGTAAATATAACTTTAGGACTACCTTGTTCCACTAATTCACCCTTATCAATAACAATTACATTGTCTGCTAATGCTTTAGCAAAGTCCATTTCATGGGTTACTGTAATCATATTAATGCCGTTTTTAGCTAAGTCTTTCATAACTAATAATACTTCTTTAACATTTTCAGGATCTAGTGCACTAGTTGGTTCATCAAATAAAATAACCTCTGGTTCCATACAAAGTGATCTTGCAATTGCAACTCTTTGTTTTTCTCCTCCTGATAATTGGTTAGGAAAATTATTTGTTTTATCAATTAAACCAACCTTTTCTAAATACAACATTGATTGTTTAGTCGCATCTTCAACCGATTTATTTAAAACTTCAATTTGGGCTAAGTTTAAGTTTTCTAAGATTGATAAATGAGGAAATAAATTAAAGTTTTGAAACACCATAGCAACTTTTTGACGATGATAATTTAAATTAAAATCTTCTTTTAGAATACTTTCATTATTATATAAAATATCTCCACTTGTTGGTGTTTCTAATAAATTTAGAAGTCTTAAAATTGTTGATTTACCTGATCCGCTTGGGCCAACAATAACTGTTACACCTTTATTAATTGTTAAACTAATATTATCTAATGCAACAGTTCCATCTTTAAATTCTTTACTAATATTAACTAATTCAAATAATTTATTTTGCATCTTTTTCACCTAATTTCTTTTGATACATTGAAAGTAATTTTGATGTTGATAATGTTAATACTAAGTAAGTTAGAGCTGTAATTATATAAACTTCTTTAATTTGAAAACTTTGTGCTTTAACAATACTTGCATTATACATTAATTCAGCAACACCTAAATACATAAAGATTGAAGTTTCTTTAATCATTGTAATAAATTCATTTCCAAGTGATGGAATTATATTTTTAATTGCTTGTGGTAAAACAATTTTCTTCATAATTGAACCCTTAGTCATACCCAGTGCTAGACCTGCTTCAGTTTGACCATTATCAACACTTTCAATTCCACCTCTAAATATTTCTGATACATACGCACTTGAGTTAATTAATAAAGCAAGGATACCAGGAATAAAACTTGATAAATCAATTCCTAAGAATAATATAACAGGAATATTAAAGAACGAATAAATTAATAATACTTGTACTAATAATGGTGTTCCTCTTACTATTTCAACATACCATTTAGCAATTGTTTTAAATATCTTATTGTTTGACATTCTTAAGATTGTAATAAATAGTCCTAAAATACTTCCGAAAAATACTGAAAGTAGGGCTAAGATGATTGTCATTAAAACCCCTTGTAATAATAAAATGATATTACCTTTACTAAAGAGTTTTTCTGGTTCAACAACACTATCATCTAAAATAGCATCATTAATAATTGCACTCATTTTACCTGATGATACTAATTCAACAATTACATCATTAATAACTGTTAATAATTCAGCATTACCCTTTGTTACCGCTACTGCTGATCCATCTTCAGGATTACCAACATTATAATTTGTTAGTGTTAAATTTGGATATCTAGTTATAAAACTAGTAGCAACCGGTGTTTCTAAGACAACTGCTTCTAACTTATTATCATTTAATTGCATAATTAAATCATTAACATTATTTAAAAACACGCTTTGTGAATTACTGAATTCATCTAAGACAATTTCTTGTTGAACACTACCTAATTGTGCTCCTACTTTAATGTTGTTTTGATTAAGTGCTTCTTTATTATTGTATTTATCGACGTTATTTTTGTTAATTAATACCGAATGGGTGGCTTCATAGTATATTTTTGAAAAATCAACAATTTCACTTCTTTCAGGAGTCGGATTCATTCCTGATATAACAAAGTCAACTTTTCCATCTTTTAAATCTTCTAGTAAAAAGTCGAAATCACGGTTTACAACCTTTAAATTTTTGCCTAATTTGTTTGCTATTTCCTTAGCAAGTTCAATATCAATTCCGACAACTGTTAATTTATCATCAACAGTTTTTAATGATTCATATGGCGGATAATCAGCTGATGTTCCTAATATTATATATTCTTCATATGATTCATCAATTATAAATGTAAACATGTTTTTTGAACTACATGATGTTAAAACTAATGTTAATGCTAACATTAATATAAAAATAAATTTTTTCTTCATATTTCATACCTCTTTCTTTTTAAATATATTTTTATATAAAAAAATCGCCCTTAAAATAAGGACGAATATTAATCCGTGGTACCACCTAAATTCTAGTATAAACTAGCACTTTCATTCTTAACGCGAACATACGATTAAACTTTTTACCGTTTAATAACTCCAAAGCACGTTCATAAGTTTTTTATCTTAGTTTCCACCAACCACTAAGTCTCTTTAATAAAAAGGTCTTATTACTACTCTTTTTCATCGTTTATAACTAGGCATAAAAAAATCCCTAGACTTTTTTTAGTCTAAGGACGAATATTAATCCGTGGTGCCACCTTAGTTCTAGATTTCTCTAGCGCTTAATTTTTTTTAACGTAAAAGATTAACGGTTAGCCCTGATAATTAAATTATTTCGAACTAACAGCTCCAAAGCACGTTCATAAAGTCTTAATACTAGTTTGCATCAACCACTAGTTTTCTTGAAGTAAGGCTCTTTATTACTACTCTTCTTCATCGCTTTCCCCCAATTATACACAAATTTTTTAAAAATGCAATACTTTACATTCAAAAAAATAAATGTTATAATTGTTTGAAATTCAAATTAAAAGGAGAGAAAAATGAAACAAAATAAAAAAGAATTGTTTTTAGGTTATTTTGCACTTGTATATGCACTAACTTTATTATTTATTTTAATTAATAACTTTAGTGGAAGAAACGTTGAACATTGGCGCTTTTTTTATGCGTTTACCCAACAATCTAATATTTTAGTATTAATTTGGTTGGTTTTATTTGGGCTGAGTGCTTTTGGTTTTAAAAAGTTTAATAAGGTTGTAAAAAACAAAGTTGTAATGACAGCTCTAGCAGTTTATATTTCAATTACATACTTTATTGTAGCCTTAGTTTTAAATCCAATTTATAGTGGTTCTTGGAACCCTGTATCAAGTGCTAATGAGTTATGGTTACATCATTTAACACCAATTATTTATTGGTTAATGTTCTTTTTAGTAAAAGGGGAAGGTAGTATTTCTTATAAATCATCTGTCCTAACTTTAATATATCCACTATTTTATGTATTATTAAATTTAGTAATTGGTGCAACACTATCTTATAATGATGGTAGCGCTGCATATGCTTATGATTTTATTAATCCTAATTCATACGGTAATATCTTTATTTACCTTTTAGTCATATTAGGTTTATTATTAGTATTTTCCTTATTTTCAATGGGACTTACTAAATTAAAATTATATATAGATAATAATTATTTTAATGAATAGTAAAAAGGTCATGAGGCGAGTTATAATTCACTTCATGACCTTTATTTTTATTCTTCATCAAAAATTGATAATTGACGATAATTACTATTATCAATAATTACTTGCCATTTAGCACTTCTACCAGTACCAAGGGCCATAATCTTTCTTTCTTCTCTTAATCTTTTCAATGTTAAATTAATGGTTGCATCACTAATATTAGGATGTGCTCTTCTTAAATCTTCTTTTGTAAAATTACGATTAAACTTTAAAATCGTATTTTCTAGGCTATCAGTTTTATTTAAATCCTTTTCAAACTCATACTCATAAGCAAAATCATCGATTTCTTCATAGCTTTTCATTAATATTTGATAAATTATTTCTGTTAAATTATCAGTTTGAGAAAAACTACTTGCCCAATTATAATTTGCTTGTTCTAATGCATATTTTAATGGTTCACGATATTTGTTATAGTATTTGAAAAATGAAACATATTGAAAGATCGGAAACATTTGAAATAATAACGCATATAGTAATATTAATGCTATTTCATCATTAAAAGTATCAAAGATTTTTAAGTTAATAAAATCAACATAAAAGTTAGTTATAATTGTTGTTATTTCATAACTGTTCTTTTTTAAAGTGTCATTATATAACTCAATTAAATTTTCTAAATCTTCTCTTGCTGAATATGTCTTTTTAACAGCGAGTAAACCTTCTTCATTTAATACTTCTTTTCTTACCCAATTAATATTCGAATGTTTATATCCTAATGTTTTAGATAAGTTTTGTGCTTCGTTTGCTAATAATTCAAATTTTTTATAGCCTGTATGAATACTATTTATAATTCTTTTTAAATTGATTAGTAATTGTTCATCTTTATTCGATGGAACAATTTTTCTTTTTGCACATAACTTAATTCTTGCATCAGTTAAATCAAGATCAAAGATTTTTGCAATCTCAATAACATCACGCTCTAATGTTCTTGCCATAAAAGCGTCATGATCTCTTTTAAATAATTCATTATAATAAAAGGTTTTACCTTTTGATTCATAAAGGTTTAATAAAAGTATTAATGTTTCTGGTCGAATTTGGATTCTACTAATATTTTTCAGTGCATTCATTATTATTCGTAACTTGAGCCACCAATAAATTCACGTAAAATTGAGTTTACTGGTACTAACTCCTTATCAATATCAATAAAGTATTTTAAAAATTTGATTAAACGGTTAGCTGTAATAAAGTGACGTGAGTTATCATCAATTTTTTCTAATTCTCTTAAAGCATGTTCTTTCATAACACCAAATTCATATGTTAATTCACTATTGAATACAAAGTCAGCTTCTTTTTGGAATGGATAAATCCATTTAAATTCACCATTTCTAACACTTGGCCACATATCAAATGTATCTTCAGCACTTGAGTTTCTAAATTGATTATCACGAACCATTCTTCTAATTAATCTTAAATCTGTAATTGAAATTGGGTTTTGATTATCAATGTGGAGTTGGGTTTGTGGTGCTATATAAATTTTAAACTTTTGATGATTTGGAACACTACTTGTTAATTTATTGTTTAAAGCATGAATTCCTTCAATAATTAAAATTTCACCTTTGTGAAGTTTTAATGTATTTCCTTCTTCACGTTTACCAATTTGGAAGTTAAATTTAGGCAATTGAACTTCTTCTCCACGTACTAATGCTGACATATGTTTATTAAATAAATCAACATCAAGCGCATTAATATGTTCTAAGTCAGGTGAACCATCGGGATTTTTAGGTGCTTCATCTTTTCCTAAATAGTAATCATCAATCGAGATCATTACCGGTTTAATTCCTCTTGTTTTAAGTTCGACTCTTAAACGGTTTGAAAAGGTTGTTTTACCACTTGATGATGGACCAGCAATAGCAATAAGCCCAATTTCATCATTGGATTTTTCAATTATTTCACCTAGTTCATATAATTGTTGATTGTGTCTTGTTTCACACATGTTAACAAAATCAACTAAATCTTCTCTATTTGAACTTAATTTATTAATATTAGCAATATTTCCGCCACCTAGCAAATTACCCCAAGCAGTTGATTTTCTTAAAGCTTTACCAAATACTGGCTCATCAACAAATGGTGGAATTACGCCAGCTTCTTCAGCTCTTGGATATTGAATTAAAAAGCCTGGGTCATATAAGAACATCTTAAATTCTTTTAATAATCCTGTTTCAGGTAACATATAACCAAACATATAGTTAAAGTAACCATCACATTCATAAAGGTTTACATACTCTTCAGTACGGTATTTTAATACTTCAACTTTATCCTTCATACCAAGACTAGTATATAGTCTTGCTGCTTGACCAACTGGAATTCTTCTTCTTTCAATTTTGTAGTTAGCATCAACAATTTTTTGTGTTTCTTTAATAATGTTGTTTAATACTGTTTCTGTTAGTTGTAAGTTATCAACAGTAGCTAGTATTGATCTTGAAACATTATAGTCAAATTTAATTGTTGCATCTGGATATAATTTTTGGAATGCTTTTGCAATTACAAATCTTAATGTTGTTTGATAAATTCTAATTGCATCACTTGATGTATAATCCAGAAATTCAATTTCAGCATCACTTGTTAAAATATAAGTTAGTTCTCTTAATCTTTGGTTAACTTTAGCAGCTAAAATATTTTCCAATTTTAAATCTGCAACAATTTCTTGTAACATTGGTGGTTTACTGTATTCATAGACCTTTTTATCAATTGTAACTTTAATCATTTATTACATCTCCTTTTTTTATTCGTCATCAAATAAATCTAATCTTGATACGATAATTTTTTCTTCCCGTTTATTACTACTCAATTCAAATTCTTCAACTAAATTTTCTTTTTGTACTTCTTTAAAAACTACTTTGGCTGCTTCTTTAGTTTTTTGAGCCATAACTGGCATTTCATTTAAAGATGCATCGATTGATATTTTATATCCTAATTCTTCTTTTTCATCAAACATCTTTTTACCATATTTATTGTAGTTATATTTATAATCGCTAGCTGTTAATTCATAAGTTTGCTTTGTTGTTGTTAGTAAACTTTTTACATTATCAGCTTCTTGGTATTTTGAAAGTCTTGCTGCTGATACGACATAATGAGGATTACTCTTTAATGTTTCAATAACTTTAATTCCACGTCTATTTCTATTATATATTGCTAGTTCTCCAACATTATCAGTAATAATATGGCCTCTTACTGTTAACATAACAAAATTATCATCATCAAAGGCATAAAAGGCTTCAGCAAGTTCATCATTTGTTAATAACATACCTTGAACACCACCAGCGGTTGTTCCATATTCAGGTAGGTCTGATTGTTTAAATCTTAAAACATAACCATCTTTAGAAATTGCGATAATATTATCTTTTTGATTAATATCAACGCTTACTAATTCATCACCTTTTTTAAGTCTAATTGCTCTAAAACTCTTTGAGTATCTTACAACTTCAAATTCACTTAATTTAGTTTGTTTCATATAACCATCTTTGGTTGCTAGTAAAAGGTTAATATTTTCATTAAATTCATCAACAGCAATAACACTTACAATCTTTTCGGTGTGTTTAATTGTAACAATATTACCAATATGAACTCCTAAATCTCCCCATCTTTGTTCTTCAATTTTAAAGATCGGTAAGAAGATATAGTTTCCTAAATTAGTAAATAATAATAAGGTTTTAAGTTGCGATAATTGTTTTTCAAAGATTAAACCATCATCTGCTTTTAAACCAATTGATTGCGTTGCTTGATAACTTCTAAGGTTAGCTTTTTTAACATAACCATCTTTAGTTATACCAATTGCATAATCTTCATCACTTACTAAGTCTTTTTCATCAATAACAATATTTTCAATTTCATCTTCAATTACAGTTTTTCGCTTTGTCGCTAACTTTTCTTTTGTTTGTAATAACTCTTCTTTAATAACATCTTTTAAAACTGATTCATTTGTTAAAATACTATTTAAATACGCAATCTTTTCACTTAATTCTTCTGATTCTTTTTCTAATGCTAAAACATCAGTATTAGATAATCTATAAAGTTGTAATGTAACGATTGCTTCAGCTTGAATTTCTGTAAAGCCAAAACGATTTTTTATATTTTCTTTTGATTCTGTTTTATTATTAGATTTTCTAATAATTGTAATAACTTCTTCTAAAACAGAAACCATCTTAATTAGTCCTAAAACGATGTGTTGACGCTTTTCAGCTCTTTGTAGTTCATAGTTAGAGCGATTAGTTATAACATCCTTTTGGTGGTGAATATAAGCTTCTAAGAGTGGTCTGGCTCCAACTTGATATGGTCTTCTATTTAAAATCGCTGTAATATTGTAGTTGTATGAAACTTGAAGATCAGTTGATTTATACAAAAAGTTTAAAATGAAGTTAGCATCAGCACCTTTTTTAAGATCAATTGCTATCCTTAAACCTTCTTGGTCAGTTTCATCTCTAATTTCTAAAATATCATCAATGTTTTTATCAATTCTTAATAAATCCATGGAACGAACTAACTCAGCTTTATTTACTTCATAAGGAATTTCAGTAATAATAATTCTTTCCTGGTTTTTAGCCATTTCTTCAAAAATTGCTTTAGCTCTTACAATAATTCTACCATTACCTTTAGTTAAAGCTTTTTTAATCCCATCTTTTCCTTGGACAATCCCACCAGTTGGAAAATCTGGTCCTTTAATATATGATATTAATTTGCTATCTGAAATATTTTCATCATCTAGTAATGCAACGGTTGCATTAATAACTTCACCTAAGTTATGAGGTGGAATATTTGTTGCATAACCGGCACTAATTCCTTTAGATCCGTTTACTAAAATATTAGGAAATTTCGCTGGAAGTACGGTTGGCTCCAACTCTTCATCATCAAAGTTTGGAACAAATGGAACAGTTTTTTTATCTATATCTTTTAATAAGTATTCTGCTGCTTGTGAAAGTCTTGCTTCAGTGTAACGCATTGCCGCTGCACTATCACCATCAATTGAACCGTTATTACCATGCATATCAATTAGTGGCACTAACATTTTAAAGTCTTGACTCATTCTTACCATTGCTTCATAAATACTTGAATCACCATGTGGGTGATATTTACCCATAACTTCTCCAGCAATTCTTGCTGATTTTTTATATGGTTTATTATGATGCATACCTAGTTGATTCATCGCATATAAGATTCTTCTTTGAACAGGTTTAAGGCCGTCTCTTGCATCAGGTAGAGCACGATCTTGAATAATGTATTTCGAATAACTTGCAAAGCGTTCTGAGATAATATCTTCAAAAGATTCATTTATAATATTATCAAGATATTTATTAATCTTTTTTATGTTTTTGCTCATTACTCGTTCTCCTTTTCAATATCAAAATCGTCAGTTATATCAAAATCAACATAACTTTCAATCCATTCTCTTCTCGGCTCAACTTTATCGCCCATTAAAATTTCAAGTTTTTTATCACTAGAGATATAATCATCAATATTTACTTGAATTAATGTTCTTGTTTCAGGATTCATTGTTGTTTCCCATAATTCATTTGCATTCATTTCCCCTAAACCTTTATATCTTTGAATAGTATAGTTTTTACGTTTGAGGTGTTGTTGCATCTCTTCATTAGTCCATGTATAAATAACCTCTTTACCACTTGTTAATTTAAATAGTGGTGGAAGGGCTATATATAATCTTTTATCTTTAATTAAATCTGGCATATATCTAAAGAAGAAAGTTAATAATAATACTTGAATATGAGCACCATCAGTATCAGCGTCAGTCATAATAATAACTTTTCCATAGTTAGCTTTATTTAACTTAAACTCATCTCCAAATTCAGCACCTATAGTATGAATAATTGTATTAATCTCTTCATTATTTAATACTTGCTCAATTGATGATCTTTCACTATTAATTACTTTACCTCTTAGAGGAAGAATAGCTTGGAAGTGACGGTTTCTAGCTTGTTTTGCTGAACCACCCGCAGAATCCCCTTCCACTAAATATAATTCATTTAATTCTTTATTTCTTCCTTGAGCTGGTGTTAGTTTCCCTGATAGCGAAACATCACCTTTAATTTTAGATTTAATATTACGTGCTGCTTCTCTTGCTTTTCTTGCGGCTTCTCTTGCTTTTTGAGCTTGTTGCGCTCTACTAATAATTGTTTCAGCAACACTTCTGTTTTCTTCTAAATATGTAATAAAATTATTGTAAACGATTGTATCAGTTGCTGTTCTAGCATCAGGAGTTCCAAGTTTACCTTTTGTTTGACCTTCAAACTCTAAAATTTGTTCTGGTATTCTTAAAGAAACAACCGCAGTCATTCCTTCTCTAATATCAGAACCGTCTAAGTTAATATCGCGTTCTTTTAAAAAGTTATATTTTCTTGCAAAATCATTAGTTGCTTTAGTTATTCCTAACTTTAGACCAACTTCATGAGTTCCTCCATCATTTGTTCTAACATTATTAACAAATGAAATAATTTTTTCATTATATGTTTGAGTAAACTGAACTGCAAAATCAACTTCAATAATTAAATCACTATTAACTTTATATTTGTCCATAATTAAATAAGTATCATTGATAGTTTTTTTATCTTCATTTAAATATTCAACATATTCTTTAATTCCATCATTATAAACAAAAGTTTCTTTTTGATTAGTTCTTTCATCATTTAAAATAACTTTTAATCCTGGAATTAAATAAGCTGATTGTCTTACTCTTTCTTTAATTGTGTCATAGTTAAAAATAGTCGTTGAAAAAATGGTTGGATCTGGTTTAAACCAAACATGGGTTCCGGTTTTATTTGTATTTCCAATATTTTTTAGTTTACCAATATTTTTTCCGCCGTTTTCATATCTTTGTTGCCAAATTCCACCATCACGATAAACGGTTACTTCTAAAAATTGTGATAAAGCATTAACAACCGCACTACCTACCCCATGGAGCCCCCCTGATACTTTATAGCCACCATCAGATGAAAACTTTCCACCAGAGTGCAGTTTTGTAAATATTATTTCAGTTGTAGGCACACCTAATTCATGCATTTTATAAGGCATCCCACGTCCTTGGTCTTTAATAATAATACTATTATCTTTCTTTATTACTATTTCTAATTCTTTACCGAATCCAGCTAATGCTTCATCAATTCCATTATCAATAATTTCCCATACTAAATGATGAAGACCTCGTGTATCGGTTGAACCAATATACATTCCCGGTCTTTTTCTTACGGCATCAAGTCCTTCTAATAATTGAATTGAGGATTCATCATAACCTTTATTCTTTTTATTCACGTCATCACCCTGCTTTTTTCTATACTAATTATACCAAAACATAGGGATTTATTCAATTTGAAACGATTTTTTCCAAAAAATTATTTTTTCGTGTATAATAAATTGCAGAAAGGATGAGATCTATGGATATTTTTATTATTATACTACTATTTATTGCTGCTTATTTATTAGGTTCAATTCCTGGTGGTTATTTATTAACTACGTTTATAAAAAACGATGACATTAGAAAATATGGTTCAAATTCAACTGGCGCAACAAATGCAACAAGAGTTTTAGGGATTGGTTATGGTATTTTAGCTGGTTTAATTGATGTTTTAAAAGGAATGATTGTTCCTTCGATTTTAATGATTTTTAATTTAACGAATTATTCTGAGGTTATTATTTCAAATAATGTAATAAATATTTTACCACTTTACGGAATATTTGCTGTAATAGGTCATATATTTCCCCTTTATTTAAACTTTAAAGGTGGTAAAGCTGTTGCGACATCATTTGGGCTTGCTTTATTATTTTCACCATATTTAGCATTACTTGGAGTTGTTGCATTTATTATTATCTTTTTAATTACTAAATATGTATCTTTAGGTTCAATTTTTGGCTCTACAATTATTTTAATTGGTACATTTATATTTTATCTTTTAGAAATACCACTTTTGGGTAGACCAATTATTGAAATTGAAGTTTTAATTACTTACTTTATTTTAGTTGGTATTATTTGGATAAGACATATTCCCAATATTAAAAGATTGTTAAAAGGTGAAGAAAATCGTGTAAAAAGAATTAAGTAAGTCGGTTGACTTACTTTTTTTATGCATAAAAAAAACTATAACATTGCTGCTATAGTTAATTTGAATTTATTTATATTGATTCATTGAATTCATAATTTGTTTAACTTGACGCTCAGAAGGGGTTCTTCCCATTTGACGCATCATTTCTCTAATCATTTGTTCATTAACTGGTGGGTTTTTTGCTAAATAACGTTTAAACCAAGCACGTGCAACAAAAAAACCGACGATTAAACCTACAACTAAACTACCAGCGCCAATACCCACAGCGCCCCATGTACTTACTAGTATCATACTAACTCCTCCTCTTCATACATTCATTTTACTAAATTAGCATAAAAATTACAAGCCTATAAACAATCATAAATAATGACTTTTTTTGAACCATAAACTTTTTCTTTACTTTTATTAAAATTAATCTCATCATTATTAAGTTGTGTTTTTTTGTCAATTTCTAAAACTATTTTAGCATTTTCATTTAAATGATTACTTAATTCATTTAATAATTGTTCATAATTTTTAAAATTATATGGGGGATCTAAAAAGATTAAATCAAATTTTGTTGTATTTTTATTTAAAAAGGTTTGATAATCACTTAAAAAAACATCCGCTTTAATATTAAGCTTTTCTAAATTACTATTAACTGTCTTATATGCTTTAAAATTGTTATCTACAAAAGTAGCTTTATTTGCTCCTAATGATATTGCCGTTATGCCATATGAACCTGAGCCTGCAAATAAGTCTAAAACATGACCACTAATTTTAAATAACGAATTAAAAACAGCCTCGCGAACCATTGAGGCTGTTTCTTTTGTGGTTTTACTATGGACTCTTGCTATTTTTTGGCCCTTATAAATACCACTATGTATTTTAAGCATTTTCTGGCGTAAAACCTGCTGCTTTAATAATAGTAATTGCTTGATCTTTTAAGTCTTTTTGAACTTCAACTTCACGATCAATTAAATTAAGTTTAGCATTAATATTGTTTTTTAATAATGCTGTTTGAACTTGTTTTACACATGACATGCAACTCATATCTGTAACTTTAATTTTTTCCATATTTGTATCTCCCTTACTTTGAAATTTTCCATCGCTTTAAACTTAATGCGTTTAAAACAACCATTAAACTACTAAATGCCATACCAATACCAGCAATTGTTGGACTAAAGATTCCAAACGCTGCTAAAGGTATCATAGCTATATTATATATGAAAGCCCAGAAAAAGTTAAGATAAATGTTTTTTAAAGTTGCTTTTGATAAATCAATTGCATATAAGACACTCATCATATCATCTTGCATTAAAGTAACATCTGATGTATCAATTGCAATATCAGAACCCGTTCCAATTGCAAAGCCTAAATCGGCCATTTTTAATGCTGGGGCATCATTTATACCATCACCAACAAATGCTACAAAATCTTCTTTTGTTTGAATATCTTTAATAATATTAGCTTTTTCATGCGGCAAGACTTTAGCATAAACATGTTTTATTCCTAATTTATTTGCAATATATCTGGCTGTTAATTCTTGATCTCCAGTAATCATATATGGGGTAATATTTCTTGCTTTTAATTTTTCAACTAATTCATAAGAAGTCTCTTTTAATTCATCACTAATAGCAATCATATTAAAAACACTATTATTAATAACGGTAAAGAAAATTGTTTTACCTTCTTTTAAATATTTTTCATAGTCATTATATGGATTTTTAATATTGTTTTCTTCTAAATAACTAATAGATACAACAAAAACATCTTTGTTATCTATTTTACCTTTAATACCATATCCTATTAATGTTTCATAATCTAAGACTTTAAAATAATCTCCTTTATAATAATCACTAAAAGCATTAGATATCGGATGATTAGAATGTTTTTCAAGTGATGCGGTATATTTTAAATACTTCTCATCGCCAATATAATTAGTAATAACAGGAATTCCTTTCGTTAATGTTCCGGTTTTATCAAAGGCAATTGCTGTAATTTTATTAGCTGTTTCAAAAAACTCGCCACCTTTATATAAAATCCCTTTTTTAAAGGCCATTCCTGAAGATACACTAATACTTGTTGGGGTTGCAAGTCCTAACGCACATGGACAAGATACTACTAATATCGCTATTGCTGGCATTAATGCATCAGCAAAAGTGGTTTTTACAATTAATAAATATATTAAAAAGACAACAACACTAATTAAAATAACAATTGGTACGAAAAATCCTGATATTTTATCAGCAATTCTTTGTGCTTCTGGCTTAATTAAAGCAGTTTCTTCAACGGTTTGAATAATTTTAGCTAAAACAGTTTCACTACCAACTTTAGTAACTCTAATTTTAATAGTTTCTAATATATTTATACTTGATCCAACTACTTCACTACCAACCTCTTTTAAAACTGGCATTGATTCACCGGTTAACATTGACTCATCAACATAAGTTTTACCTTCAACAATAATACCATCAATTGGAACCTTTTCATTACCTTTAATAATAACTATATCACCAACTTTAACATCATCGATATTAGTTAAAACTTCTATGCCATCTTTAATTACAGTTGCTTGTTTTGAACCAAGACTTATTAATCCTGTTAAAGTTTGTGAGGTTTTTTCCTTGATTCTATTTTCAAAATAATTACCTATTAAAACCATCGTAATAATAACAGCGGTTGTTTCAAAAAACAAATTATGTCCACTACCTGAAATAGTTTCATAAATACTATAAATATATGCTGATGTTGTACCAATGACAACTAAAGCATCCATTCCTAAGTTTTTAGCTTTAATAGAATGATAAGCGCCAACGAAAAATCTACGACCAGCAAAAAATAAAACTGGCGTTGTTATAATCCATTGGAAATAACCATTCATTAATATATTTGGTAACTCAACATTACCTAAATGAGCTAACATTGTTAATAAAAGAGGAATTGAAAAAATAATACCAACTAATAAATCAATTCGATCTTTTCTAATTGCCTTTTTTTGTGCCTCATCAGTTTTAACGCCATAATAACCTAAATCTAGTAGTTCATCATATAAAAAATCTTCACTATACTTATTTTCATCATAACTAAAAACTACACTACTTGCTGATACATTAACTCTTGCATTAATATCATCATATGTTTTATTAAAATGGCCTTCAATTGATTTTGCACAATTAGCACATGTTATATTACTTACTTTTACGGTTTTTCTCATAATAGCGCACCTTCTTCTAACTCATTTTTAACATTACTTATTAAATTTGATACAAACTTATTTTTTAATTTATAATAAACCATTTTGCCTTCTTTACGCTCTGTTACTAAATTATATTTTTTAATTTCTTTCATTTGATGGCTAATCGCACTTTTAGTAACCCCAAGCAAATGACCTAAATCACAAACACAAAGTTCATCATCTTTAATTGCTTCTAAAATTTTTACTCTTGTATCATTACTAAATATTTTCATAAATTCAACTATATCATTAACCTTTTCATCGTTTATCAATTCTTGACTGACTTTTTCTAAAGTTTCTTTATGAAAGATATGACAATTACAATTATTACTACTACATTTAAACATTAAATACCTCCCAAATATTCAGTTTAGTAAATGTTCAACTATAGTTTACATGAAGCTAATTTTAATGTCAAGAATAGTTTCTCTTAAAATAAAAAAGTCGGAAATATCCGACTTTATATTATCCAAATAATATTTTATTTACAGTTTCTTCATCTAATCTTTTAATAACTTCCGTCATTAATTTAACTGTATTTTGATAATCTTCATAATGAATAATTGAAGTATGTGAGTGCATATAACGAGTTGGAATACAAATTGATAATGCTGCCGCACCATGGTGAGCTAAATGCATTTCACCAGCATCAGTTCTTCCCCCGTTAATCACACCTTCTTGATATGGGATTTCTAATTCTTTAGCTACATTAATGACAAACTCTCTTAATCCACGATGAGCAATTAAGCCACCATCATATAATAAGATTTGTGGTCCATCACCTAAAGTTTGATCTTCAGATACACTACCTGGAACATCATTACCTAAACCTGTATCAATAGCAAAAGCAATTTTAGGCTCAACCATAAATGAAGTTGTTTTTGCACCTCTTAGACCCACTTCTTCTTGAACAGTAAATGCACCAAATAAGTTATTGTTTAATTTTTCTTCATTTAAATTTCTTAATACTTCAATAACTACTGCACTACCAATTCTATTATCCCAAGCTTTTCCTAATAAGTAATTTTTATTTCCCAATTCTTTAAATTCTTGAAGCGGTGTAATCATATTACCTGGTTCAATTCCTAATTCGATGGCTTCTTCTTTAGTTTTAACACCGATATCTAAATACATATCTTCAATTTTGGCTGCATTTTTTCTTTGATCAGCTGGAATAATATGTGGTGGTTTTGAACCTGTTATACCAATTACAATGCCTTTTTTAGTAATAATTTGCCATTCTTGAGCAAGCATTACTTGTGAATACCATCCACCTAAAGTTTGGAATTTAATAAAACCATCTTTAGTAATACTTTTAACCATTAATCCAACTTCATCCATATGGCCACCAATTAAAATATTAGGCCCATTTCCTTCCTTATTAGCAATAACTGATCCTAAGTTATCTTGGAAAACATTGGTGTTTAAATCTTTAATTTCTTCTTTAATAAGTTTTGCTACTAAAAACTCATTACCTGGAACACCATTAACTTCTGATAATTTTTTTAATAATTCTTTTGACATTTATTCAACTTCCTTCTTTATTTTTTTCGATTTAATATTCCAATAACTGTTAAGTATGTACCTAATGCTAATAGTAAAATAAAACTAAATAATTCTAAATTTCTATTAACAAAATTGGTTGCATATATATAAGTACCGGCAATTACACTTAAAAGACTTAACGTAAACCCACCATCTTTTAATGATTTTTTATTATTTATGCCTAAATATAAATCAATTCCACCATTTAAAACTAATGCAATCCCAAACCAAAGGGAACCTGAACCTAAGTTAAGTCCTTTAACATTGAACAATGGTAGTAAAAACCCAAAAACAGCTGCTAGCATAATTACTAAAAATTCAACAGTTTTTAACGTTTTCATTGATTTTTTATTCATATCTGGCATTACAATAAAAATAGCAAATGCAACTAAGCCTAAAGCAACAACAATATTTCCTATTGTTTGGTTTAAGTTAAAAATATCGTTGTTTAAAAAATAAGCTAAAAATGCATAAACTAATACTAAAACGCCAAGAATAATTGATACAACTGGTATTTTCTTCATGTTCTTCTCCTTAATTTTGATATATAAAAAACTTAGGAAGCTAGTATGAACGAATTCTACTAGGTGGGCATTTGTATTAATATACTTTGGGATCCCAAACAAAAGCTTGGTATTCACACCCGTATAGTTTCAATTCCCGTTTTATTACTTTGGGTTCTACGCACACTTCCTAAGTCATATATACTTTATCATACTTTTTTATCTATTTCAAGTTAGTAGAATACAGAAATTCTTATATATTTTCCACGTGATATTAATAAATCTAATAGAAATTCTCTAACTTGATTTTCAATTATATAATCGACATTTCTTACATTAAATGAAATTCTTGCTGTAAAGACATTTTCTAAATCAAACTCGGGTAATCTTACTACTTCATACTTTTTACTAAAGTTTAAAAGTTGTTGATAATTTTCAAAATAAACCATAAAACTAATAATAACATTACTTTTAATTTCTAGTTTTTTTAACATTCTTGCTAAGTAAACAGCTCTTGCTACTATATAGTCATCTTTATGGAAGAAATTATCTTGATAAAAAGTTTTTTCATTGTCTTCTGTTACTTTAATAATTATTACTTGATCAAAGAGTTCTTCTAAAAACAGTTTAAATTTATCAATGTTTTGATAATCTTTATGATGAAAATCAGTATAAATTGTTAAATTGTTTTTACGATAAGTATATGCAGTAATAAAAAATCTTTTTAAATCCGCATATACAACTATACTATGAAATACTTTATTAAACTCATTTAGATCAACATCTATTTTAAAAGTTGTTGATAATCTAAAGTTTTCATCATAAACATGTGGCTCAAAAAGTGCATTAGCAAACACCTCTACTTGTTTATCATTATCATAGTAATGAAGTGCTTCATAAACGATTCTAGAGCGATATGCTAAATATTGATATATTCCTAATGCAATGCCAGTAATAATGGCTATGAAGCCTAAAATTAACCCTAAAAATAGTGGTTTAACTAAAAACAGTGAGTATGCTATTGGTGGAAAGACTGAAACTGTTAAAAAATTAAAAGCTGATTGAAATCCTTTCCTATAAAGCATCACTGTTATAGCTAATATAATAATAACACTGTAAGTTGATGCGAAAAACAAATGAATATCAAAACGTTTTAAAAGATTAATTAAATTGTTTACTTCTCTTATTAATAAAAAGATTGCAAGCATTGCTAATATAACTGTGATTGCTTGTCTTAATTTTAAATATCCTGGTTTTGTATAAATTTTTTTAACTTGGGGTAGGTGATAATGACTTTTAATTTCTTTACGGTAATCATAATAAGGTTTATATGATCCTTTTAAATAATCAATAATAGATTTTTCTTCTGGTAAGTTTTTATCAATGTTTTGTTCAAATTCATGTAAAGGATTAAGTGCAAAAACAAAGGTTACAATAAAAATTAAAGCCATATCATATTTAGGGAATATCGCTAATAAAACAGCTAAAACTATTCCATACATTAATGAAGTAACTAATTTACCTATTCCAAAGAAAATATAAATTGATAAAAAGGTTAAGGCAATTAAAGATACTGCCAAAAAGATTCTTTGAAGGTTAGTTGCACCATAAAAAAAGCTAACTGTAAACATTAAAAAGATAAAAATGATTGATGACACTAATATTATTAACCGGTTTTTCATAAATATCCAATTAGCTCCTTATTAAAATCTATATACCTATTATAAAACAAAAGCGTGGATATTTCCACGCTTTAATTATATTATTTTTTATCGATTGCTTTTTGTGCTGCTTTTACATATTCTGCAAAATCATTTGGTTCATTAACTGCTAAATCAGCTAACATTTTACGGTTAACTTTAATTCCAGCTAATGATAATCCATGCATTAATTGTGAATATTTTAAACCATGTAGTCTTGAAGCAGCGTTAATTCTTTGAATCCATAATTTTCTAAATTGTCTTTTTCTTTGTTTACGGTCACGATATGAATAAGCTAGCGAACGCATTACTTGTTCATTTGCTGTTTTATATAATGTTCCTTTTGAAACAAAGAAACCTTTAGCTTGTTTAATTATTTTTTTACGACGACGTCTTGTTGCGACAGTATTTCTTACTCTTGCCATTTTAATTTCCTCCCATTATAACATGTTAGAAATAAGACGTTTGATTCTTTTTTCATCTGTCTTATGTACTAATGTTTGCTTTCTTAATTGTCTGTTTTGTTTTGTTGTTTTTGATTGGGCTAAGTGGTTTTTGTAAGCACGTCCTCTTTTTAACTTACCATTTGCCGTAACTTTTATACGTTTCTTTAAGCCGCTATGTGTTTTTCCTTTTTTTGCCATGTTACTTTCCTCTTTCCTTTTAGTTATTACTTGGGGCGACGACTGCAATTAATTGCATTCCTTCAAGTTTTGGTTTTGATTCGACAGTAATTGAATCGCCTAATGCTTCAATATATCTATTTACTACTTCAAAACCTAAATCGCTATGAGTAACCATTCTACCTCTAAATCTTATCGATATCTTGATTTTATTCCCATCTTTAATAAATCTTTTACCGTGATTTAATTTAGTATTAAAATCGTGATCGCCAATTGTTGGAGATAATCTTACTTCTTTAACTTCGATTGTTGTTTGTTTTTTACGCATTTCTTTAAGTCGTTTTTGTTGTTCATAACGGTATTTTGAATAATCCATCATTTTAGCAACCATAACTTTAGAATCTGGTGAAACAACAACTAAATCTAAGTCTTTTTCATATGCTAAATCTAATGCTTTATCACGTGATAATTTACCTAAATTTGTTCCTTCATCATCGATAACTAGTAATTCTTTATTGTTAGGAATGTTCTCATTTACTAATTCTTTATTACTCTTTTTTGTTACTCTAATGTAACTCGCCTCCTATATTTTTCTAATGAAAAAAGAAAAAGTGAGTCCATGAGAACTCACACTTATTAGTTAATATAGTTATATTATAATAATTGTGACATTTTGCCTATAACTTGAGCTATCAGGCGAGAGAGTTCTCTTCTTTCCACTTATTCAATTTCATTCTTTTCAATTTTACCACATAATATATCTTTGTCAAGTTTTTTAGTTAATTTTGCTTTATATATACTATTTTAATAACTTAATCTTATAAATTATAACATATTTAGCTTAACTTTAAAGCTTTTTACTTTAAAATATAAAATTCTTTTATTATTTAATTAAATGATATATTATAGTTATATAAAATATAGGGGGCAAATTATGAAAATAAAGACCGCATTAATTGGTTTTGGAATGGCTGGACAATTCTTTCACTTACCAGCATTATATAATAGTAGCGATTATAACGTTAAAATGGTTATGACTAATAATTTAAAAAACATTAAAATTCTTAAAGAAAAATATAAAGAAGTTACTATCATTAATAATTTTGATGAAGCTATTAATAATAAAGATATAGATCTTATTATTATAGCTACTTCTAATGATGTTCATTATGAATATACTAATAGAGCACTAAAGGCAGGAAAACATGTTGTCTGTGAAAAGCCTTTTGTTAGAAAATATAAAGATGCAAAAAAGTTATATAAATATGCCGCTAAAAATAATTTAGTTTTAAAAGTATTTCATAACCGGAAATATGATGGTGATATTTTAACACTAAAGGATGTTTTAAGTAATAAAAACTTTGGTAAACCAGTATCCTTTGAAACAAGATTTGATCGCTTATCTCCAGAAATTGATGAGAACTGGCGTAATAAAGATACCGTAATGGCTGGAGTGTTTTATGATTTAGCACCGCACTTAGTTCATCATGCTATCGATTTATTTGGTATGCCAATAAAAGTATCAAACCATTTATTTTATGACCGCATTAATTCCATTGTTGATGATCATTTTGAAATGACTCTGTTTTATGAAAGTGGCTTTTATGCTAAATTAAGTTCCCACACTTTAGAAAGAGAGAAAATGCCTAAAATTGCATTTCACGGTAATCTTTCCTCATATGTAAAATATGGTTTTGATAATCCTGATTATGTTTTAAATCGCAGTAATAATATTTATCAAAATAATAATTTAATTAGCAAATATATTACAAACGACTTAAAAGTTGAAAATATTCCTTTAAAGAAAGGAACGCATTACTTATTTTATGAAAAACTAGCTAGTTATATAACAAATGGTAATGTTCATAATGAAGATATTAAACTAGCTTTAGATGTTGTAAAAGTTATGGAAAAAGCACTTATTTCTAATAGATTAGGTAAAGTTATAAAAATATAATAAAGGGACTGTAAAGAATTGAAATAATTTAATTTCAAAAACTACAGTCCTTTTTTGTTATAACTGTGGATAAAAAGGTATCTATATTCCTAAATTTAGTGGCAACTTTAGTTCTTTTTCATTATAATAAGAGTGGTTATAATTAGTTTTTTTCATATTACAGTTATACCAAAAGAGCCGAGTCTTTCACCAGACCCAGCTCTTTTTTTAAGGCTTTGTTAATTCAATTCTTTACAGCCTCTTTATTATGCATTAACTTCAATTATTGCATGAATATTATTTTTATCATCCTCTAATGTAAATATTAATTTATTTAAACTTTCAAAAGCTAAATATACATAACACTTATCATTTAGAACAAATGGATTTCTATATTCAATTCTAATTTGTTTATAATCAAATTCTTTTTCATAACTATCTAAAACAAAAGCAACATAATGACTATTATTTACATGGTTATATCTATCAATATGACTTCTTCTTATTTTAATTACATCTAATAGTTTATGTTCATTTTTAATAAGTTCAATTTTTCTTGGCATAATGTTAATTGACTTATCAGCTTCTTTATCACCGATTGTTTTAACAATCTCTTTTGGTATTCTTACTGGCATATTAGTTTTAATATTAACAAATGCACCAAAAGCGGTTGTTTTAACATATGGATTATTATTAGCATCTAACATATAAATATGACGATACCCACTAATTTGATTAGTTTTAAAAGGATAAGTTGTTAGTTTAACAAGTTCATTAAACTTTGGTTTTTTAATTAGATCAATTTGTCTATATGTTAAAAAAACTCCTAAATCATTTTTATCTAAATATTTACTAAACTCACTTAAACTTTCAATATTAATTCCTTCAATATCTTGTAACAAATTAATCATGGCAATTTCTGTTAATTCTTTTTTATTATTAATATGACTATTAGATATTAAAACTTTTATATCCATTTTAACCACCAATAATAATTGGACTACTACTATCGAAATAAGTATGTCCTTCTTCTTTTAAGTTTAACATAACTTCATAGAAAGTTTCATACATATCACCATAAAGATTTGGTGTTTTATTACCAAAAGCAAAGTTTTGGTGACTACTATAAAAAATATAATCATTAGTTGCTACAGTATATAATTCATTATCATTAATTTCATTTAAATTTAAAGTATTTGATTTAATTAAATAACTATCATTATATAATTCTTTAAGTTCTTTACCAGTAACTTTTGTATATACAATTTGGTTATCAAACGGGAAAATTTGGAATAAGTCTGCTCCTGTAATATTTTGGCCTGCAGTTATATCCTCTCTTGTACCTCCACTATTTTGAAAACCAATTGCAGCATTAGTTGCTTCTTTCATTACTTTTGCAATATAAATTGCCAAATCATTTTTATCAATTGAATTTCTTGCAACTAATAAAGTTTCTTCATATAAATTTCTAATATCTTCATAATATGAGTTAATAAGATTATTAATAAATTGATCTGCTTGGTATAGTCTTTCATCATTATTAATATTTTTAGCATTCCCTTTAACAAATTCAAAATTGCCATTAAATTCTAAACTAACTTTACCAACCATTTTACCATTACTTCCACTTTGGATATATGGTACTTTATTATTAATATAACCTGTATATGTAGTATGACTATGACCATTAAAAATAGCTGAAACTTTATCAATTTCTCCTACTTTTTGGTTAAAACTTTGACTGTTACTATGATTAACAACTAAGATTGTATCAACAAAACTTAATATTTCATTAGCAGTTTCTAAAACTGCTTGATAAGCATCTGAAAAATAATAGTCTTTAACTCTTAATGTTGAAATACTTGATTCTAAACCATCACCTATTACCCCAATAATACCAACATTTAAACCGTCTTTTTCAACAATTGTATAACTGTCAATAAAATTTGGTCTTAAACCATCACTTTTTCTTTTTACGTTTGCTCCTAAAATTGGAAAATTAGCTTTGGTGCCAGTATAATTAGGATCAAAATATTTTAATACTTCTTCTAAGCCCCAATCAAACTCATGATTCCCAATAACAAAAGCATCTAAGTTTAAATGATTGAAAATATCAATCATAATTTCTCCTTTAGAATTATTGGATATTAATTGACCTTGTAAAATATCGCCACCAGTTATAAAAATTGATGAGTCAGGATTTTTACTATATTCATCATTTAAATAATTTCCGATATTAGCAAGTCCTAACTCATCACCTTTATTTAAAACAGCTCCATGAGTATCATTTAAATAATAAACATTTAAATGATATTCATCTTTAGTTTCTAAATATTTTGATTTTAAAGTTAAGCTACTATATCTATTACCATTTAAATTATATCTAGTATTACCATCCATCCAAAAGTGTCTATATCCTTCTTTTTCTTCAACTTTTGGTGGGGTTATTTCTTCAAAATAATTAACAGTTAAAGTTTCAATAACTTGATCATATTCATCTATAAACGTAATTTCATATTCTTCATATTCATAATTACCTTTAATAGTTAAATCTTGATTAGGCATTACTTTTGGTATTTTTTGATCCCAACCTAAAAAGTTATATCCTAAAATATTAGGATTAACTGCTCTTATTTCTTCGCCAGCACTATAAGTTACTGTAATTTCTCGATTAGCTAAAATAAAAGTTAAATCATAGCTTTGTTCTTCCCATCTAGCATAAAGTTCTAAGTTGCTATTGATTTTAGTGTTTTCAAAATCAAATGGTATAAAACTATGTTTCAAATACCAATCATAACTCATCCCATCTTTTTCTTCTAAATTAAATGGTTCTAAGTAATTACCTTTAATTACTTTTGTTTTAAATACTACTTCATCATCACTATAAAATGTTACTTTATATTCTTTATTACTAATACAACTACTTAATGTTAATAAAAAGATTAATCCTACTATTAATTTAAATACCTTCTTCAAAGTAATCACCATTCCTATCTAAATTATTATAACATTAAATACTATAATTTATGCATTTAATTAAATTTAATGTATAATAGGTAGTAGTACAAAAAGAAGGTGATACGTTTGCAAAGATCAAAATATTGGCATCGCTTAGATAACGCAGCAAAAGTTTTTCCTGCAATTTCCAAAAGCAATCGTAGTAATGTTTTTAGATTATCAATGTATTTGAAAAATAATATAAATAAAGATATTTTGAATGAAGCGGTTAATATTGTCTTGGACCGTGTTGAGGTTTTTAATATTCAACTAAAAAATGGTTTGTTTTGGAATTATTTTGCTGAAAACAAAAACAAATTTGTTGTTGAAGAAGAACCTAGTATAGTATGTAAACATTTTAAATTTAGTCAAAATAATGGCTTTTTATTTAAAGTCTATTATTTAAATAATAAAATAACTTTAGAAACATTCCACTCACTGTCAGATGGAACAGGTTCTTTTGCATTTTTAAAATCTGTAGTTTATGAGTATTTAATTTTAATGGGTGAAAAAATTAATCATGAAAATTTAATTTTAAGTAGAAAACCATTTTCTAATAAAGAAAATGAAGATTCCTTTGATTTTAATTACAAACCTAAAAACAAACAAGTTTTAAAAGAAGAAAAAGCTTATCATTTAACAGGTGATACTTTTAAAGATAATTGGACAATCGTTTTTAAAGTCCAAACTAATGTTAAAGACTTTTTAACAATGGTTAAAGAAAAATACAACGTAACTGTAACACAATATTTAACTGCTTTAATAGCTTATGGTATTTATGATGAAGGAATAAATTTTATAAACAATAAAAAACCAATCAAAATGTTTATTCCTGTTAATTTAAGACCTTATTTCAATTCAAAATCATTAAGAAACTTCTCACTTTATATCAAAACAACTTATGAAAGTAAAAAGTCATGGACTTTTGAAGAAATGTTAGAAGTAACTAAAACTCAGTTTGTTGATCAATTAGAAAAAGATAAATTAAACAGAAGAATTAATGCATTAGTTAGTTTAGAAAAGAAACTATTAGTAAGATTTACACCACTTTTTATTAAAAACATTGTTTTTAAAATTGGTTATCAAATGTTAGGTGAATCAATTAATACTTCTTCTATTTCTAACCTTGGTAAAATTACTTTACCAAAAGAAATGGAAAAACATGTAATTGACTTTGATTTTATTAATACTGGTCATGGAATTAATACCGCAGTTAGTTCATATAATGATAATTTAAATATTATTTTTAATACTAATTTAAAAGATTTAAGTGTTATTAAAACTATGATTAAACAATTAAATAAAGATAATATTAAAATATTTGTTGATACTAACTATAAGGGTGAGTATGATGAACTATTGTAAAAACTGCAAAATTGAATATAAAACAAACTTAGATAAATGTTTAATATGTGGTGATAATTTAGATAATAGTACTAAATTACCATTTAATTTTAAAGAACATAAAAAAGTATCATCATTTAAAAAATATTTTATTAATGGTTTTATTCTATTAAATATTATTTCAATATTAGTAACAACATCAATTGATTATATAGAAAATGGTACTTTATATTTTAGTTTAATTGTTAGTTTATCTAATTTATATTTGATTGCTTTTGTTAAACTAATCTTAAACCATTTTAGTGTTTTAGTTAAAATGTTTACCGCTGTTTTCTTAACAGCACTTTTCTTACTATTATTTGGCCTTGTTATTAATGATTATCACTGGGTAATTGACATCGTATTACCATTTTTATTTATAACGAATACTCTCCTACTTACAATAACCATTATTGTTAGAAAGAAACATTGGCAAAGTTATGCACTTTATTTAATCCTATCAGTTTTTACTAATATTTTAATTGTCTTTTTAAATATTTTTAATATTAGTAATACTACTTGGGCAATTGCTGCTTCTTTCTATTATGGAATATCAACTTTATTAGGTTTAATTATTTTTACTCCTAAAAATGTTAAAGAAGAGTTTTTAAGAAGATTACACATTTAAAAG
>Ga0209075_1001047_pt1 | contig 26585 bp, 27 predicted proteins | sample Stecom2011_FD_187523 | JGI IMG/M metagenome (GOLD analysis project Ga0209075, IMG submission 187523) | Agricultural soil microbial communities from Utah to study Nitrogen management - Steer compost 2011 (SPAdes) (version 2) | ecosystem: Environmental > Terrestrial > Soil > Agricultural land...
TGAACAACTAAATAATGTAAATTTTATGGGAAGATGGATGCCGGAATGTTCAGAACATACTTCATTATTTAATAAAGAATACTTTTGTTCTTCTGCATTTGAGTTTTTCAAAAAGGAGTATTATGGTGGTGTTAAATGGAGAAAAATTAATCAAAGATATTATAAAATTTCTGGTGAGATTATGATACCTGTAGAGAAGTTTTACTGTGAAAGTGGTAATGATTATTCTATAGAAGATGGTTTTGGTTGGTATAAACCTTGTGAAGATATTTTTATAGAATTAAACTTAAAATATGGTTCGGAAAATTCAGCACTTTATGATGAAGATCAAAATTTAGTATGTTTTGATACTAATGAATTATGCGATGAAAAGTTAGGTTTTCTGTTTGACAAAGAATTACTATTTTCATTTTTAGATAAAAATAATTACAAAATATTTTGGACAGTCTTAGGAGAAAAGAGAATAATTAGTAGTTTCAGAAATGATTATAAACATAAGTATCCGATGCCTAATTTTTCAGGTGTATATTATATTACTGACTCAGCATTAAAAGGTAAAATAAATGTGTTTGAAGAAAGATAATATTTAAAAAGTTAGTGATTATTATAAGAACATAAGTAATTCTTATTATATTTTATTCATTGTCAACATACACAAAAGTATGTTCAAAATTACAAAGTTTGTTCACGAAAGATACCGAGCGTCAGACTGGGAAACCAGCCTGGCGTTTTTTATTTGTGCAAAAATAGATCCACCCGCCACAAACATTCCGAAATCCAAAACCCCCTATTTCCCCGCAGCCTTGTAAAATCAATATATATAAAAATATAAATAAATATCCTCCCTATGCATATCGCACTTACATCTCATATAATTGATCTAATTTTTCCACGAGCAAACTTTGTAACTACGTGAGCAAACTTATTTGTAACTGAACAATTTATGCTTACAAAGTCCCGAATGCATTTCATTCGGGACTTTTTTTAATTTATAAGACAATTTATGTGAATGTCAATGAAAAAGTTTACCGCCTGACATTGAATTTCTTTACCACTTTGGCGGTGAATTTGTTTACCAGTTCAGAGGTTTTGACATTCAATTAGTTTACCATCTTTGACACCCAAAAAGTTTACCAGTTGACACTGGAAAGGTTTACCACTTTGTTTCTAAGAAAGGGGAACACTAGTGGAATATAGCATTCCCCAGCTAAAATATTATTGATTTCAATCGGATACCTTAGCGGCATGTTCCGCCCTGTAGGGATTATCAGAGTTCATGTTTAATACATGGGATCTGAAAGTAAGTCTATCAATTAGTGCTGTAACCATTGTATGATTCTCAAACATGGATGTCCACTCTGAAAATCTTAGGTTAGTCGATACAATGACGCTTCTTCTTTCAGCACGGTCAGCAACGACTTTAAACAATAATTCAGACTGATGCCGGTTGAAAGTTAAGTAGCTAAGTTCATCTATGATTAAAAGATCTGCCTTTGCAATCTGCTTTTCAAGACGAATTAATCTATGGTTATCCTGGGCCTCAATTAGTTGATTCGACAGATTAGCAGCAGTATAAAATTTAACATTCATGCCCTGCATGCAGGCCTTTATGCCGAGGGCTATGGAAAGATGGGTTTTGCCTGTACCGGGGTTACCTATCATAACGATATTCTGTCTTTTGCTGATGAAATTGCATGAAGCAAGCTCATGTACAAAGGAGTTATCCATATGTTCGAACCTTGACAAGTCTAGTTCATCGATGGTCTTTAGGTAAGGAAATCCGGCAGACTTAATCTTTCTTCTGCGTGTACTTTCCTGCCTAGAATCCAGCTCCACTCTCATAAGTGCAATCAGAAAGTCCTCGTAGCCTTGATTTTTATCAAGTTGCCTGATTACATCCAAATATTTGTTAAACATGGGGGTCCTTAGCTGTTTTGAATATAGTTCAATGGTTTGCGCCTTCAGGGTATCTGTCATTTTGACACCCCGCATTTCTCATCATATTTTCTTAAGTCTGTAGCAGTGACAGGTATATCATTCTTAAGGTACAATACATTTGGTTCGGGTATCTCATGGAGATAGCTCCTTATCATATCTACTGAAGGAACTATGTTTCTAGGAAGTTGATCCCGTATGGATAAAATTCTATCTTCACCGTAATCTACACAAAGACGAAGGAGCTTGACCATCTCTGCATTACCCCCTGGAAGTAGACGCCCCCAATCAAGCAGCTCTTTTGTAACATTAGTCCTAACGGGCTTTGCCTGAAATACGGAGCGTGGTTTTCTCTCAAGCAAATCTATGTAGTGTTCAAGACGATAAGTTGTCTTCCCTGAGCCATAAAGCCGATCAAAAGAGGCAATAATTTCCCCGTTGTAGTAGATGCAGACCTCATTGGCATAACCCTTGACTATTACACTCTTTCTTAAATATCTGACAGGTACCGAATAATTATTTTTTTCAAAACGCACGGTTGAATAATCCCCAACTATAGGAGTTATGGTCCGACTGGTGTCAAAGCGAAATACCGGAATCGGCCTTAGGAAGTATAGTTCCTGTTCATAGGCTTCTTTTACACTTTGAGAGCGAGATTCAATCTTATGCGTGTTCCGATAGTTTAGACAATCTTTTAGGAGACTTTGATTAAGCTCATAAAGACTGGATACACGAGGCACCGGCACCATGAAATTTCTTCTGGCATAACCAACGAGGTTTTCAACTAAGCCTTTTTCATTCCCACTGGCAATATTGCAGAAGTCTGTTTTAAAGGCATAATGAGCTGCAAATGATTTGTATCCATCAGTGGCCTTCGCGTGACGCCCGAAACCTTCCCGTACAGCAACTTTGGCATTATCAAAGATTAGACGCTTCGGAATGCCTCTAAAGTAGTCAAACATAGTCTGTTGCGCCTCAAGAAAGCTCTCAAGATTCTGGGAGTAGTATGCTTGGACAAAGATATCGCATGAGCTACATAATCTACCACAGAAAAAATTGATTTTGGTCTTTTGGTTATTGATATATACAGTAGCTTCACCCCAATCAATCTGGATAGCATCGCCTGGATCATAATCTAAAGGAATATCAGCATATTTGGGTACCATATGCTCTGCCTTAAGATTTCTTACAGCTACACGAACAGCAGAATATGAACCACTAAAGGCTTTTTCACTAACAAGCCTATCATAAATCCGTTTAGCTGTATGTTTTTGCTTGGTGAGATTTTCTGCTTCGTCCTGATGAAAGCAGCTAAGTATAAAGGATTTAACATCTTCTGTGATAACATCGGGCTGCCGGGTATATACTTTCCTAACATCAGGGTGTGTATTGCCTTCGCAGTATTTTTTTACGGTCTGGCGCGATATGCCTAGTCTTGTTGCAATCGACCGCATGGATTCTCCTTCGGTATAGAGGGTACGAATCTTTGAGTATAGATCCACTTCAATAATCACACCTTTCATCTCCTTGTAAGAAAATTAGTTAATATAATCTTACAGGAATTTATTTTAAGGTGGTAAACTTTTTCGCTGTCATTTCATATTGAAGTGGTTAACTTTCATTATGTCATTTACATAGAAAATCCAGATTTATTTGTTTTTAATGAAAAAGCTTTTTTTATAGAAGTTAAAAAGGGAATGAATAGAATAAGAGACCCGCAATTAAGGTTTATGTATCTTGTAAAGAGGCTTTGGATATAGGGAGTAAAATGATATGTTTTGTGATAAATCTAGCAAAAAAAAGATGGAAAACATAATATATCAATTTGAAGTAAAAACTGATTTTTTTTGATAGGTCATATTTGATTTCTAAATGTAGGGATTTTAATTCCAAATAAACTTTAAAATTTCTTTGTTTATATGGATTAAATTAGCTTGAAAGGTATGATATATATTTATGATAAAATCATAAACGAAGGAGATGTGCTATGAAGAAATGTAGGATAGTTAAGTAATTTGCATATCAATAGGAGTTGTTATGATTGCTTATGTGATAGCTTGGTTACTATTCATTAGAAGTGGCCCTCTACCAATAGGGGTTGGATTAAAGAAAAGCGATTGGTTGGTATTTTGTGCTGGTATTATTACATTATTTGGAACCTTTCTTTTGGGGCTTATCTCTTATATACAAAATGTATCTCTCCAAAAATCAAACGAAAGATTCGCAGAAGCTAATTTGAAATTACTCGAGTAAGATCTTAAGTTAAATGGGTTTTCAAGCGTTTCATTTGAATTAATAACAATAGAAGATAGAGGAATAAATTTATTTTTTAAAAGTACAGGCAAATTTTTTCCATCTACTATAAATTTTATAAATGTCGAACATGGGTTAAAGAATGGATTAAAAACGAATTCGAAGTTTCAATGAAAAGCAAGGGTATTTATCGTGAAACTAAAGATTATGATAGATATTTTATATTATCTATAAATGATGATAATATAAAAAAGATTAAAGAGGTTCCTTTAAATTATGATACTAGAGATATTTCACCACAGAATAATTTAGTTTTATATATTGATTATGAGTTAAAGAATACTTTTGGTGTAATTACAAGAATTTCTCAAAAACTTATAGCAAAAAAATAGATAAAACTGGATTTGTAACAATTTATCAATTTATTACAGATATGGAGATATTAATTAAAAAATAATTTTTCAATAGTAGGTTCTAAATTGTTAAATTAGACACCGGAACTGGGACTGGAACGGGTAAAATAAGTTCAAAATGTATCGAAACCACATGAATAGAACAGAAATGAACGTTCTAATAATGGATAATTTAAAAGGTTTAATATATATCTGATGATATGAAATGAAGAGTGGGAGTAGTAGCCAGTATCCCGAAAGTCCTTTATTAATAAGGGCTTTCGGTTTTCTTTTTTCCTGCTCTGTGTCAATTATAGGGGTGAACCATAAATGAAGAGTGAGTAAAGCTATACTCTTTAAGAAAGAGCTTTAATTTAAAGGCATCTTATTTCTTTTCACTGACGCAGTACAAAGAAACCACAAAGTAAATAAATGGTATAACAAAGGGCTCTATGCAAATTGCTGGGGTATGAATATAACTTTGGGGAAGCAAAAGTATGACATATGCCTTAAATCTGTAATGTTGAATTTACTATATAGCCATTTTGCAGGTCATCGAATATGCTCAACACTATTCTAGTCTCCTTACTATTGTAGGAAATAGTAATACGGAGACTACCACTGGAAGGAGTGGATGTAGATAAATGACGAACATTTCTACGAAAAAAGAGATAAATGTTCAATATAGTGTTGACAATTTTCTTAAGCTTTGCTACTATAAACGTGAAAAGAATATTGCTCATATAATACCGAAAATATGGTTCGGAAGTATCTACCAGGCGGCCGATAACTGCCTGACTATGGGTGACTACATGGCACAGATAGCAATTATTTTAGGCTGTAAATTGCTCAAGAGTTTTAACTTCGTTAAAAGGCACATGGTTCACTCTGGTCTAGTGTATCATGTGTTTTTTATTTATATTTACTAATACTAATACAGACCAAAAAAAAATAAGGGGGAGTATCCTATGGTGTTCGAAAAGCTTTTTAAGCTTAAGGAGAACAAAACAAACGTAAGAACTGAGCTATTAGCTGGTATCGTTACCTTTATGACAATGGCCTACATCCTGATAGTTAACCCAAATATTCTATCTGAAGCAGGCATGGACTGGGGTGCAGTATTTACAGCTACTGCCTTGTCAGCAGCTATAGCATGTATTGCAATGGCATTCTTTGCAAACTATCCAGTTGCCCTAGCTTCTGGTATGGGCCTAAATGCATTTTTTGCAGGAATGGCAATCAAGCATGGCTCGTGGCAAATTATGCTAACAGCAATTTTTCTTGAAGGTATTATCTTTATACTACTCTCACTAGTTAACTTTAGAGAAAAGATAGTCGAAAGCATACCAGACAACCTAAAACATGCAGTAACAGTTGGTATTGGACTATTTATTGCCTTTATAGGCTTTAAGAATGCAGGCGTTATAACTCCTAACGAAGGTACAATGATTGGATTAGGAGACATGAAGAGCTTGACAGTAATACTGTCATTAGTTGGGCTATTACTTACTATATTTATGGTTCACAAGGGTATAAAGGGAGCTCTACTATGGGGTATTCTTGGGACATATGCAATCGGAATTGTACTACAATTGACAGGCGTGTATGTGGTAGACCCCGCAGCTGGTATGTATGACCTAATTCCTGATGGCGTAGTAAGTCTTCCACCATCTCTTAAGTCAACCTTCTTAAAATTTGATTTCAAGGGAGCTATCGAGTTAGGTTTTGAGTTCATAGTAATTCTGTTTGCCTTCTTATTCGTTGATATATTTGATACAATCGGTACTCTAATAGGAGTAGCTACAAAGGCTGATATGCTAGATGAAAATGGCAAGCTCCCCAGAGTAAAGGGTGCCTTGTTAGCAGACGCTGTAGGTACAGTAGCAGGCTCTGGCCTAGGTACATCTACAGTTACAAGCTATATAGAAAGTGCATCTGGAGTAGCAGCTGGTGGCCGCACAGGTCTAACTGCACTAACCACAGGTCTACTCTTTATAGTTGCCTTGGTATTCTCACCAATATTCATGGCTATACCATCTTTTGCAACTGCACCTATACTTGTTATCGTAGGCTTGTTTATGATGACCTCAGTAACAAAAATTGATTTTGAGGATTATACAGAGGCAATGCCAGCCTTCTTAACCTTGATAATCATGCCCTTGGCAGGTAGCATAGCAGACGGTATCGTATTTGGTATGTTATCTTGGTTCTTATTAAAGTTATTCTCTGGCAAAGTTAAGAAGATACCAGTAACTATGTATGTTCTAGTAGTGATCTTCTGTGTCTACTTGTTTGTATAGATAGTTAAGCAGATAGTGAAAAGCCCGTTAGCTAACGGGCTTTTTTCTATATATGGCTTTTAAACTCATCGATATCTATCTCAGGAAATTCAGAATAATCTTGATCGTAAGGGTGATAATCGTAATAGGCTTTAGTTCTTAGGACATTTAAGCCATGGGTTATTCCTTCCGGGAATATGGGTTCATCCATCGAAGCATCAATTACAAGATAATTATTTTCAAAATCAGTCGGCTTTATCTTGAACACCTCCAACTATTTTATTATCATTAGTTTAACTCTACAAATTTTCTTTATGCTACTTAAATTTAAAAGCTTTTTACTAGGGAGTGGTTTTTTGGACAAGGGCTACATACAAGTATACACAGGTGATGGTAAGGGAAAGACCACTGCTGCTTTAGGATTAGGATTAAGGGCAGTAGGGAATGGTCTAAGGGTCTTGATGATACAGTTTTTAAAGGGCTGGCCAACGGGTGAGTTGGCTGCAATAAAAGGGCTTGAGCCTAACTTTAAAATTATAAGGTTTGCTGAAACAGAAAAATTTATCTTTCAAATGAGTAAAGATGAAAAAACGACACTCAAAGAGAAAATTAATGATGAACTTAAATGGCTTTACAAGGAACTTGACACAAACCCATGTGATTTACTAATACTCGATGAGATACTAGGTTGCATAGATACAGGTCTAGTAGATATTCGGACCCTACTAGACCTAATTAATAAAAGGCCTGGTCGTATGGAAATAGTCCTTACAGGTAGGAATGCACCAAAAGATATAATAGATAGGGCAGACCTTGTAACAGAGATGAAGCCTATCAAGCACTATATGGACAAGGGTGTAGCAGCACGTAGGGGAATAGAATATTAATTAAGTAGTTAAAACCGGAGAGCATGTTTACTCTCCGGTTCATTTTTTGCTTATATTCCTTTTGGGACTAAAGTCTTTAACTCTTACTGTGCCTATAGTTTGAATACTGCAATTGCCTCTGACAAATCTTTTGCTGTCTTATCAAGCTCGCTTGCAAAGGAGGCTAGCTCCTCGATGATAGCAAGCTGCTCTTCTGTAGAGGCAGAAGCCTCTTGAGAGGAGGCAGCAGATTCTTCTGCTACGGCTGATACGTTCTCCATTGTACCTACCACATGGTTCTTGCTATTTTCTATATCCTCTACGACATCTGTTATTTGGCCTATAGCAACAACTAGATTTTCCATAGAGTCATTTATAGTATTAAAGATATCAACTGTGGTCTCAACTGCTTTATTCTGGCTTTCTACAACCTTTTCAACAGAACGTGCTCTCTCAACAGTCTTTCGAGTTTGATCCTGCGTTTCCTTAATAATTGAGGATATCTCTGTTATTGCTTCGACTGTTTGCTCAGCTAGCTTTTGTACTTCTGCAGCAACGATTGAAAAGCCCTTGCCATATTTTCCTGCTCTGGCGGCCTCTATAGAAGCATTCAGTGAGAGTAGGTTGGTCTGCTCAGCTATATCCTCTATGACCTTTATTATAAGGCCTATGGAGTTGGATTGAAGGTCAAGTTTTTCTATGTCGCTGACAATAGCACTTGTTATCTTAGTGTTTTCCTTGGTAGTTAAGCCAAGCTTTTGTACGGTTTCAAGTCCCTGATTTGTTAGGCCCACTGTCTGGTTGGATACTGATTCAATTTGACTTGCATGCTCAGATACAGTACCCATCTTATTGGCAAGGTTGTGCATCATAAAGACACCCTGCTCCATATCGCTTGCCTGTTCACTAGCTCCCTGGGAGATGTCAGATACGACTCTTGATATCTCGTCTGAGGATATGGAGACCTGCTGGGCTGTGGTAGAGACTATAGAGGCTGACTCTATAACCCTTTGTGTAATATCAGATGCCTTGCTTATAAGGTTACGCATACTATTTATCATAATATTGATACTATTGCTTAGCATACCTAACTCATCGCTACGATTTACATTGGGTGTAACGGTTAGATCTCCTCTGGCAGCAGCCTCTGTTGAAGCTATAACACTACTGATTGGCATACCAAACCTAATAGCTAAGAACACTCCAAGCAAGAGGGCAAATATTACTGCCATTAGGGATAGGTATATGGTAAGTGAACCGATCTCACCAATAGGTGCCATCAACTGCTCATTAGGTACTAGACCTACTAGAGTAAAGCCAGTTGGATATAGGTTGCCTTGTCCATCAGTTCTATTTATTTTTGAGTAAAACATGAGATAGTCTTCATCTTTGTATTTTATAAGATGGGACCCTGTATCGTTGGTAGAGGCCTTTATTTTCTGGTAAAAGTCCTCCTTTACTATATCATGGTTCATTATAAAAATTTGCTCTAAAGGATCTTTAGCTTCTTCGTCCTCGCCCTCTTCGCCTTCATTTGTTGCATCGTCCTCTTGTTCATTATCCTCTTCTAAAAGGTTATAATTGGCGAAAACTCGATCTTCTGGGGAGAAAAGATAAACCTCACTACCTTCACCTAAATCAATACCATCTAGTAGCTCTGTAACTACTTCATACTTAACGTCGGCCATTAGAAGGAAGGGTACATCTAATACTGTTATACCTCTAAGGGCACAGAGTGAGTAGGTCTCATCTGGCTTGGCGAGGGTTTCATCTAGCTCCTTGTGGAAGGCTACCCATATAGTTTTACCTACATTTTCAGGTTTAAAGGCTTCTTTGTACCAAGCAGTTTCCTGTATTACTTCTCTATCGTATTTATATACATTAATCTCATTAGTATGTAGAGTACCACGACTATTTGGGCCAAGTACAAATAATTGCCTTATATATTGAGAATTACTATTATAGATAGCTGTTAGGGCGCTCTTACCATCTGATGTAATTTCAGTAATTTTCTCTTGATTTTCGCCGGGTTCACTTGGTTTGGTAGCTTCCTGTAATTGCTTTTGTATTTTATCATTTGCTATGATTTGCATGAGAGCAGAATTAACATTGTCCATTAGCAGGCTAAGGTAATTGTTACTAAGCTCTAACCTTTGGGCTGTGGACTCATTTATAGATTCCCTTAATGCGCTAGAAGCACTATTGTATGATAAATACCCAAGCAGAGAAATAGGTATAACCATTACCAAAAATGCTGCAATTAGTTTGTAGCGTAGCCGATTTAATTTACTGAAGAATGATGAAAAGCCAATAGATTTTCCTTGGAAAGGATTACCTATTCGTGTAGTATCCTCGCTTCTTTTTACGGACATGAGGTACCCTCCTTGGTTAATATTATTAATTATAGTGCTTTATTCTACAATTATCGCAGTATTCCTGCTAAAATGCAAATTTTTCAAAGAAAACTGACCCAAAGGGTCAGTTCAATTAGCCATTTAAAATTATTGCTTTCTCAGTATACTTAAGTAGTAATGGCTAGGCCTAAAGGCTTGCTTCTACAAGTCGCTTAAAGCTTGTCACAAAAGCTACTAATAAGGGCTTCCATAGCCCTGTTTTCATCCTGCTGGTCTATGACACAGGAAATTTTGGTTTCCGATGTTGTTATGATTTTTATTTTAATGTTGTTCTCAGCTAGGGTTCTAAATAGTTTGGCAGCAACTCCAGCCTGGGCCTCCATATTCATACCTTCAACAGTTAGCTTGGTTATATCTGCATACACATCAGTTCTAACCGTGGCCTTTTCTTTATTGTACCTGCCTATTACCTGTATTGCAGTGCCTAGATCTGCTAGGGGTAGGGTAAAGGATAGGTTAATTAGTCCATTAACAGGTGCAGTTTGACTAATCATATCTATGTTTATATTTTGCTCTGCCAGGCTTGTAAAGATGTCTGCTATAATAGAGGGTTCATTAGGTAACTGGTTTATAGTTATCATGGAATCATCATTACTGGTCTGGATGTTGGCCGAAGATAGCTTTGACTGGAGTGCATCCTTTATATCATATAGGCCTGGGGCCTTATCGACTAGGAATTTGGCCGCAAAAATAGCACCAGTAGCGAATATCTGCCTGGAAAGGGCAGTATGGCTAATCTCAAGTATCTCGTCCTTGCCTGCATATATAACTGTATGTTCACCTGCTATTGTACCAGCCCGTATAGAATGTATCCCTATTTCATTAGACTTTCTTTTTTCACTAGAAGAATACCGGCCATATACATACTCCTTAGGTTTCTCTAGGCCTCTATTAATTGATTCAGCCAGGGCGAATGCTGTGCCACTAGGGGAGTCTACCTTTTGATTGTGGTGCTTTTCGATTATCTCAATATCAAAAGAATCTGCTAAAAGCTCACTAGTATGCATTACAAGGTCTCGCATAATGTTAATCCCTAGACTCATATTTGCTGCTGTTAATATCGGTATTTGGCTAGAGGCCTGGTTTATTATATCTAGGTATTCTTGAGCCAACCCTGTAGTTGCTATAATCACTGGTAGCCTTTTGTCCTTGGCATAGTCTATTAATCCCGGTATGGCATCAGGTCTAGAAAAGTCAATTATTATATCAGCCTCTTCATTTAGGTCATAGGGATTTTCATATACAGGAAAGTCATAGTCGAATACATCTGGATTTTTGTCAATCCCTGCAACCGCCTTAAGCTCTGGATCATCCTCTATGACCCTTACTAGTTGCCTGCCCATTTTTCCATTAACACCGTTTATTATTATTTTCATTTGTACTCAACTCCATTTAAATAGGGCTTTGTATTTATTATATTAGACCATATTCTTTCATACTGCTTGTCAGTGTTGAAAGGGCCTGGTCTGAAATCTCATAAAGGGGGGCTCTCAAGGGGCCCATATTCATTCCCATAAGGTTCATGGCGGTCTTGACAGGTATGGGATTAACCTCAGTAAATAATGCCTTTATAAGAGGAAAGGCCCTTAGCTGAGTCTCCAAGCTCTTTTCCATGTTGCCCGACAAAAAGTCTGCTACCATGTTATGGACATCAGCAGGTATTATGTTGGCAGCTACAGATATTACACCCTTACCACCACAGGCTAACACTGGTACTATTATATCATCATTACCAGAATATATATCTATATAGTCTCCGCATAGGGCAGCCATCTCGACCACCTGTGCTAGGTTACCACTAGCTTCTTTTATTGCCTGTATGTTTTCTATACTAGCTAGGTACTCAAGGTCTGCTGCTGATATGTTACAGCCAGTCCTACTAGGTACATTATATAGGATAACAGGTAGGCTAGTTTCAGAACATATTGCTTTATAGTGTTCATATAGTCCTCTCTTGTTGGTCTTATTATAATAGGGGTTTACTATCAAGAGTGCATCTACACCAAGAGATTCAGCCTCTACTGATGCCCTGATAACCTCCTTGGTGTTGTTTCCACCAGTACCTGCTATAAGAGGTATCCTGCCCTGTACTTTTTCTACCGTGTAGCTTATTAGGTCCCTTTTTTCCTCTTTAATCATAGTAGATGGTTCGCCTGTAGTCCCACATGCTAGTAGGGCATCTGTACCCTGGTCTATCTGAAACTCTATGCACTTGCCAAGTGAGTCAAAATTTATCCCGTTTTCAGTAAAAGGTGTAACCATAGCTGTACAGGAACCAGTAAATATACTCATTTATGCCACCTTCCTCATTTTTATTAAAGCCTAAGAATTATTCTTCTTTAATGTACCGCTTTCCCAGTAGCTTATTAGCTTTTGGGCTATTTGTACTGTATTTGTTGCAGCGCCCTTGCGGATGTTGTCAGCCACAACCCAAATGTTAATACCCCTATCAAGGCTATAGTCTTTGCGTATTCTACCAACGAAAACCTCATCCTTACCTTCGGCATCAATTGGCATAGGATATAAGTTTGATGAAGGATCATCAAGCACTTTGACCCCCTTAGCCTGAGCTAGGGTTTCTCTAATATCACTGAGCTTAAAATCCTTTTCAAACTCAATATTTATTGATTCACTATGACCGTGAAAGACAGGTACTCTAACAGTGGTAGCTGTTATCCTTAAGGTCTGGTCGCCTAAAATCTTTTTTGTTTCATCAATCATTTTAAGTTCTTCTTTTGTATATCCACTTTCATCAAATACATCTATATGGGGTATACAGTTTGCAAATATTGGATGGACAAATTTTTTAGGTTCTTCGCCCCTAATACCCCTTTCAAGGTCCTCGTAGCCACCCATTCCTGCACCTGAAACAGCCTGATAGGTTGAGTAAACAATTCTCAATATCTGGTACTTTTTATGGAGCGGATAAAGGGCAACAACGGCTTGAATAGTTGAGCAATTAGGATTGGCTATAATACCCTTGTGAGATAGGATAGCTTCTGGATTTACCTCTGGTACAACCAGGGGCACTTCCTTATCCATACGCCAGCTACTACTATTATCAATAACAACAATGCCCTTTTCTGCTGCAATAGGAGCGTATTTCTTGCTGATGGCTCCACCTGCTGAAAATATGGCTATATCAATCTCTTTGTTGTCAAAGGATTCTTCGGTTAGTTCTTCGATTGTATACTCCTTACCTAATAGGGTTAGCTTCTTTCCAGCAGACCGTGCCGATGCAAAGAAGTAGTAGTTTTTTACGGGTAGCTCTCTCTCGGCAAGCAGGTCTATAACCTTTTGCCCTACCATACCGGAAGCGCCAACCACTGCAAGATTGTATTTACTCATAGCTTTTCCTCCTATTTATCATACAGCCTATTTTATGCTATGATGAGTCACTTTGGAATGCTATAAACCTTGTGCCTTGTTACAATAAAAAAAACGGCTGTGGTCTACGCAGCCGCTCTCGTTTTCAATACAAAGTAATTTTTGTATGTTATCGAAAGCAGATAGCGCTCCATCAAAGCAATGTTGACGACAGTCCGTAAGCTATTAACTTACGGCCCAGGAAACTAGCTAGGGTCTAGCTTCCTTCGGCAAGTTTTCCTTTCATATGCCTTCATCAAAGTCCCTAATCCTCCAGCATACTAATGATAAAACCTGCTCCTCAATCTACTTATAACTTGCTCATATAATATCATTCCTAGCATCTAATGTCAAACCTAGAATGAAAAATAAGTCAATAATAATTTTAACTGGTAGAGAAGCTCTATTTTGATGCTTAACTTATTTACCTTAGTCCTATGATAATATTGAAAAGGGAAGAGAATCCTGTTACAATGGTTTTAATTTCGAAAATGGTAATGGAAGGAATGTTTTATATATGGGCGGATTTTTCAATAGGATGTATTATGGCAACCCTAACAAGCCTGACCTAAAAAAGGAACATTTAGAGGGGAGCCGGATAAAGCTGTTTTTCACTGTCCTACAGGTTCGAATTTGGCAGTTGATCCAGCTAAGTCTTTTATATTCAGTGTTTTGGATACCTGTGTTTTATATATACTTTATGCTGCTTGGAGCATTAGCAGATCAAAAGATAGAAGTTGTCGTAAATGAAGTCCTCCCAACCTTATTACTATTATTTATACCCTGCTTGACAATAACAGGCCCAGCCACAGCTGGAGTTGCCTATGTGCTTAGAAAATGGTCAAATGATGAACATGCTTGGGTATGGACTGACTTTAGGGATGCCATCAAGGCAAACTGGAAGCAGGGTCTAGCTATGATGTTCATAAATGGTGTTTTAGCATTTTTGTTTTATAATAATCTGAGATTCTACCAGGCTCTAGCAATTGAGAATGACAGTATCTTTTTCTTTATTTTACAGTACTTGATACTGGTCCTTGGTCTGCTTTATGCTATGATGAACATATTTATATATCCCATGATAGTCACCTACAAGCTAAAGCTAAGCCAGATTATAAAAAATGCTTTTATTTTAACTATGGTAAAGCTTCCACGGACTATATTAATCTTTGCATTAGTAGCTGTAATACTTTTTCTTTGCCTATCCTATTTAGTAGGTGTAGTTGTTCTTATTGTAATTGGCTTTGCCTTTATAGGCCTAATAACAGCCTCATATTCCAATTGGATGTTTGACAAGTATATTAATAATAGGCAGGTAGAAGAACAAGCAGAAGGTTCAAAGGCAGAGTAAGGCATTCTATGAGGTGATTGCTTGTATAGAGATTTTGCTTATGTTTACGATGAGCTTATGAAGGATGTAGATTATGATGCCTGGGTGGATTTTATAGAAAAAGTTTTTCAGACCTACCAGGTAAGGCCTGAGAGGATAGTGGATTTAGCCTGCGGAACAGGTAATATTACAAGCCGTCTAGCAAGCCGAGGATATATGCTAACGGGCGTTGACATATCAAATGAGATGCTGGGCATAGCAAGGGAAAAAAGTAGAAAGCAAGGGCTTTTCCTTCAATATATAAACCAAGACATAAGGGAACTTCAGCTACATGGGCTCGTTGACGTGATTGTCTGCATGTGTGATGGAGTAAACTATATTCTAGATGATACTGACCTTAAACAGGTATTTGAAAGGGTATATCAATACCTAAGACCGGGGGGCTTGTTTTTATTTGATATAAGCTCACACTACAAACTAAGCGAAATTCTAGCTAACAATTTAATGGCTGAAACAGAAGGGGATGTAAATCTAGTCTGGTTCAACAATTTCGATGAAAAAACCAATATTTTGCAGATGGACCTGACCTTTTTTGTAAGACAAGGAGACCTCTTTAAAAGATTTTATGAAACTCACTTTCAAAGGGCCTACAAAAATAATGAAATAATAGACCTCTTAAGGCAAGTGGGATTCAATATTGATAAGGTTTGTGCCGACTTTTCACTCGATCCTCCAAGCAAGGATTCGGAACGAATATTTTTTTGTTCAGTCAAATAAAGTTCAACTATGCAAATAATATTAGGAAAAATGCAAAATATAAATAAAAGTTTGTTTGACATTTATAAATTGGTGTGCTACACTTAGACCGTATTAATATTTAGGAGGATTGTTTACGTGGAAAGAGGAAAGGTCAAATGGTTCAACGCAACTAAAGGATTTGGATTTATTGAAAGAGAAGACGGTAGCGATATTTTCGTTCACTACTCTGCAATAAATACTGATGGCTTCAGAACACTATCTGAAGGCCAAGAAGTCAGCTTTGATGTAGTAGAAGGCGATAAAGGCCTACAAGCATCAAACGTTGAATTGGTTTAAATGTTTCGAATATAATATTTAAAGCCAGTGATTACCCCGGTGATTTCACCGGGGTATTTCAATAGATGGAGGTATATTTATGGATTATGTAGTAAGAGCAACAGCAGCAAAAGGACAAATCAGGGCCTTTGCAGTAGATTTAACAGAAACAGTGAGAGAGGCAGCAAAGCTTCACGATCTATTTCCCCTTGCTTCGGCAGCACTAGGCAGAACAATGGTGGCTGCGGTTATGATAGCTGCTGATATGAAAAGTGCAGATAATTCTGTATCGATAATAATTAAAGGTGGAGGACCCCTTGGTAATATCATAGTAACTGCCAAGGCTAATGGGACAGTAAAGGGCTATGTAGATAACCCATATGTTGACCTACCCTTAAACAAGTATGGCAAGCTAGATGTTGGGGCTGGTGTTGGAATAGATGGTATGCTGACAGTTATAAAAGACTTGGGTCTTAAGGAACCTTATGCTGGGCAGATTGAGCTAGTTTCTGGTGAAATAGCCGAAGACCTTGCCCACTACTTTTGGTCTTCAGAACAGCAGCCTTCAGTAATTGCTTTAGGCGTTTTAGTAAACCCAGATTCTACGATAAGGGCTGCGGGTGGCTATATTGTTCAGCCTTTACCTGGTGCAGATGACCAAATAATAGACAAACTAGAAAAGGTGGTTGGACAGGCAGCGCCAATAACCACTATGATTGACCAGGGTATGAGGCCAGAGGATGTCCTTGACACCATCCTAGGAGACATGGATCTTAGATTAAATGACAGGCTAGACTATAAATTTCTATGTGATTGTAGCAGGGAAAGGCTTGAAGGCCTTGTGCTTAGCTTAGGCAAACAAGAGATAGAGGATATTATAAAAAAGGAAGGCAAGGCAGAGATGATTTGTCATTACTGCAGTAGCAAATATTTGTTTGGCAGGGATGACCTTAACAGGCTGCTTGACCTTGCAAAATAGGACAAAATCAAATAAAAATAAATTAAATATACCTATACCTTTAGCCACATAATACATTGTGATATAATATAGCTATACTAGATAGAATAGGAGGGGAGTATGGCTAGGGAATTATTAAACAATACTTTAAGAAAAGTATTACCCTTTGAACAAACAGGAGATTTCTTTTACCGAAAGGCTAGAAAAAGCCTAGAGACTAACAACTATATTAATGCGCTTAATTATTATAGAAAGGCCCTTGAAAAGGAGCCTGATAACATAGAATATTCATTGGATCTAGCAGAAGTTTACACAGAAATGAGCTACTACAATGAATCAAATAGAATATTGTTTTCTATCCTGCAAAAGGACTCGACAGCCATCGAATGTTATTTTGGCATAGGCTGTAACTTTTTAGGTCTGCATGACTATAAAAAGGCTGAGGAGTGTCTTGAGAGATATCTAAATTTTGATTCCTATGGCCTTTATTCAGACGAAGCAGCTGACCTGCTAGAGATACTACAAAACCAAGACTATTATTTTAATCAAGAAAAGGAGACAGACCCTGAAAGGGCACAGCTACTAGCTGACGCCAGTAGAGGGAAGAGCTGTCTTGACAAAGGCGAGTTTAAAAAGGCCATAAGAGTATTAGAAAAAGTACTAGAAGGGGATAAGGATTTAATATTTGCTAGAAACAACCTAGCTCTTGCCTACTATTGTGATGGGGATATTGACCGAGCAATCAATGCATGCAAGCAAATATTATCAAAATATCCTAACAATGTTCATGCTAACTGTAACTTAGCTATATTTTACAAGGATGCAGGCGATGATGAGGCTAGCAAGAAACATATAAGCAGGGTCTTGGCCTTATCAGTAGACGAGCCTGAGGACCTATATAAGATTGTAATTACCCTGTGCGAGCTTAAAGAGCATGAAAAGGCTAATAAATTGCTAGAAAAGCTTATCCAGTACAAGCCCTACGATACAAATATCCTGCACTATATGGCTGTATCCTTTTTTAACCTTAAATCTTACAAGAAGGCCTTGCAGTATTGGGACAAGATAGAAAAGATAAACCCAGGAAACACGATAAGTAACTACTATAGACGGTACACAAGGGGGATTTTAGATGGATCTAGGAGCCATACTGACCTGGCCTATCATTTTCAGGTCCCCTACGATGAGATCATCAGAAGGGTTAAAAAAATTAACGAAATATTAAAACTATCAGATGCCGACCTAATGGCTAGGTGGACAAGGAATAAGGGCCTATATGACCTACTGAGTTGGGGTCTTGATCTAGATGATACAATTATAAAGCATGCGATTTTAAATCTTGTAGCCTCCTTTGCCGATAAAAGAGCTGAGAATTTCATAAGAGACTTTTTAATGACCAGTAGTGGAGATAAAGACAATATCTTGCAAGCCTTGACCCTATTAAAAGGGATGGGGGCAGTTGAGCCTTATATGGCTATGATAGATGGGGAAATCGTAGAAATCAAGGTATCCTTAGAGGAGAAATACATACTAGAGGATCCCTTATATGATAGTATCCCAAGACTAGCCATTAATGGTATGAGAGAAAGAAATCTGACCGATATAGAGGATGGGGTAAATGCAGTTTGGAACCATCTATTACACTATTGGCGTGATGTTGGTATGCCCAGAATACAAAAGCTTGAGGGCTGGGCTGCTGCTATTGACCTTTATTATTGTGAAAATACAGGTGTAAGGGTTAGCAAAAAGGAATTGGCAGAATACTATAATATATCCTATTCAACACTTTACAAAAACTATAGATATATTCAAGAAGCTGTATTGGATTTAGTAGAGTTTGATGTACGAGAGTAATCTATACAAAAACAAAAGTTAACAAATTGAATATAAATCAGTATAGGTCTTTGAAATGCAAAATGGGGGGAGTTCTCTTTATGAAAAGCCTAGTAAAGGTGTTAGGCATTCAAGAAAGAAAGGTTGATGGTCTACTACTAGAAAGTGGTGAGACCCTAAAGCTACCACTTTGTATATTGCCTAAGGACATTAAACCAGGCGATGTACTCAGGCTTGAGGTAAACTTTGATCCCTATGAGACCATACTAGCCTTGCATGAATAGTTATATCAAAGCAAATCTTGCATAAGCCTAAGCCCTTAGCAATAGTATGTACAAGGAGCTTATTGTAGGGGGCAGCTTATGAAAAAAAGCAAGGTCTTTATATTAGATGGCGTAAAAATTGCCATGGCCTATATAGGCACAGTGATAGGGGCAGGCTTTGCAACAGGCCAAGAGATTCTACAGTTTTTCACCAAGCTTGGCTACAATTCTATCTATGCAATACTTGTTGCTACTTTATTGTTTATACTAGTGGGACTAAAGATACTTTTGCTAGGCAATAAACTATCTACTCCATCATATGGCAAGCTGGTTGATCGAATCTTTGGACCAGTATCACCGCTAGTAAATATATATCTAGCACTGACTTACTTATTGATTTGCGCTGCCATGTTTGCAGGAGCAGGGGCCCTACTAAAGGAGCTATTTGGTGTACCTTATATTATAGGTGCACTTTTTATTGCCCTTACTACTTTAATTGTATCCTTATCAGGTATAAGAGGGATACTAGCTGCTAATGGATTTATTGTACCCTTAATTGTAGCCTTTACTTTTATAATATTTATACGGGCTATGAATACTAAAGATACAAGTATAGTAGCTAACCAGCTCTCTTTAGGGGAGATATTCCCCTTGTTAAGGGCAGCCCTAAGCTATGCTTCATTTAATCTAATCCTGTCAATAGGTGTATTAGCACCTTTAGGCGCATCGGTTAGGGATACTAGATCACTATACATAGGCTCTATCTTAGGTGGGGGCATATTAGGACTACTGATGCTCTTTAGCAATATCTCTATGCTTTACTATGTTCCGGTTGTCTTTAATAGAGAGCTCCCGATAATAGCTATAATAGAGGGGCTAGGCAGGGGATTTATCCTCGCGTATGGGGCTATCATATGGCTAGAGATATTTTCTACAGCTATTGGCAACTTATTTTCAATAGATACAGTCATAAGGGATAAGCTAAAAACAAAGTCTAGCCTTCCTGCTATAGTACTATCGGGTCTTTCTCTTCTCTTATGTCTGTTTGGTTTTTCCAATATTGTTAAGTGGTTTTATCCAGCCCTGGGTGTTTTAGGCTTTGTGCTGGTGGGTATGATGTTTATATATTCCTAGTGATAGAGTTAAAATAATAGAAAGGCTGATACTAATGAAGAAAATTGTTCTAGCAGGCGGTTGTTTTTGGGGAGTAGAGGAGTACTTTTCGAGGCTTCCGGGCCTTGTGTCAACTAGGGTAGGTTATGCAAATGGCCATACTAAAAACCCATCCTACCAAGAGGTTTGCACTGGTACAACAGGTCATGTTGAGGCCTGCTTGCTAGAATTTGATGAGACAATAATTAGTCTAGAGGAGCTACTTGATAAGTTTTGGTCCATAATTGATCCTACTATTAAAAATAGGCAGGGAAATGATATAGGCAGTCAGTACCGAACAGGTATATACTATCTTGACAAAGGTGACTTAAGCCAGATACTAGAATCTAGAGATAAGCAACAAGCCCTTTACAATAAACCTATTGTCACAGAGATACAAGCCCTTGGGTCCTTTTATGAGGCAGAGGAATACCACCAGGCCTACCTTAAAAAGAACCCAAATGGCTATTGTCATATAGACTTATCTGGCATATAGGATTAACTCACTAATCTAGTATAGCTTAGTTGTATACTTGGTCTAGCTCTTGTGGACCCTCTTGCATGGGACCACCCTGCCTTTGCTCCTTTGAAATCTGGTTAACCCCTAGGAATATATACAAAATGGCTAGGCCCCAGTATATTAAGGTTTGTAGGATACCTAAGGGCTTTCCTGCTAGGGCATCTACTATGTGGACCAGCATAGGTAGGGTAGAAGCATATATTGCAACATTCCAATTGTTCCTAAAGCTAAGCCTTACATTAAAAATAGCAGCCGCTATCATAGCTACTAGTGTTAGTAGCAAAATCCCAAGTTGCTTTATTCCAAGTCTAATAAAAAACCATATGAATAAAAAGAGCCAAGCAAATATCTTAATCTTTGGAAGTAAGTTAACTAGATGTTCTTTGTTAAACTCCATCGGGAGGCTAGAAAAGCTAAGCCTATCTCCCCTTCCATAGCTATAGGAGATCATCTCTTCTTCAGTTATTATAAAGCCATTTATAATATTATGCTGGCTTGCTAGATCGTCAGCATTCTTACTGGTATCGATGATAAACTTAAAGCCTAGATCATCATCTCCACGTATGTAAGGCATTTCCCCGTAAAATTTAAAGCTGCCATTTGATAATTCGAAATCAGGGACATCTTCTGTTATTTGGTCTCTTGTTATCTGTATAAAGTAGTTAACTTCAGTCACAACCCTGTAGGTGAAAACTAGATATGACACAAGAAAAATAAGTAAAAGGTAAAGAAAGCTTTTGCCAGGCTTTAGCCTAGATAGTTGGCCATAGGACTTTAAATTTCCAATACTATTGGTAAATCTTTTAATTAAACTCATTTCTACCTCCTAAATAGCTGATAATAATTATATTATATATTTGATATGAGTATAAAACAATACTAATATTTACTTAAATTTGGATATAAGGCTTTTAATTAGTAGGTCCTTATCGTTCATTTTAGGGTTCTTTAGTACTAGTTCATGAGCCAAATCTAGGGCTAAGCCTACAAGTTCAGGCCTATCTGACCCTATACCAGCAGCCAAAACATCCTTTCCTGATATGGCTAGATCTTTTAAATCTATAGGATCATTATCCTCGACCACCCTTATCATAAGACCATATAGTTTCTCGTACCTTGCTCTTGTATTCTTATTTTTATTTACATAGGCCTCATGCATATACCAGGACAGGAGTTGTTTGGTTGTCTGTCTACCAGTAAAGACCAAGAGCCTTCTCATGGCATAGGGGCTTTCATCCATATCTTTAAGGATTAAATAGCCTCCTACAAGCCTTTTAACCTGAGAGATTAGGGCCTTTGGATACCGCAAGCTAGCCAGCTTTTCTACCATATCAGTAGCATCATCCATAACTAAGTAGTAGATAAGGGCTGCTAGCCTTAGGGGCAATTCTGCCTTTGAGAGCCTTATTATTTCCAGACTAGCTCTTGATAGGCCCCTATTTGTCTTGAAAGGGAGGATTATATCAATAAGCTTAGTTTCCTGAGCTAGCCTAAGGCCTAGGTCTGGCCTAGGAGACAGTAATAGTTTTGTAAACTCATCATTTATTCTTTCTTTGGATATCAAGGACAGCAGCTGATATGATTCAAGTATCGCCTTATAAGTGTTAGCTTCTAGCCTAAAGCTTAGCTGAGAGGCAAAGCGCAGAGCTCTTAGTATTCTAAGGGGATCTTCCTCAAAGCGATGTCTTGCATTAGCAACAGACCGAATGATTCCAGCCTCTAGATCAGCCCTACCCCTAAAGGGGTCAACTAGGTCTGTGCTTGTTAGGGGATTGTAGGCCATGGCGTTAATAGTAAAGTCTCTTCTTGCTAGGTCACTGACTATATCATCGATAAAATAAACCTTGTCAGGATGTCTCTTGTCACTATAGGCACCCTCGCTTCTCATGGTTGTTATCTCTATTGGTATACTATCGATAATAACCCCAATAGTACCAAAGCTTTTGCCTAGCTTGTAAGATCTATGGTCACTAAACAGGGCCTCTATCCTAGATGGGCTAAGAGAGCTACTGATATCATAGTCGGGTATGTCTCTTTTAAGTATTAGGTCCCTAACTGCTCCACCAACAAGATAGGCTTTTCCGCCATCATCCATTATCTTCTTTAGTGCGTATATGATTTGTTTGGGCAAGTCCATCTTATATCACCTGGCCTATCTATTTTAGAGTAAATTGCCTGCTTGCTGGTGGTGGTTTCCCATAAAGCTAAGACTGTATTTATGCTAAATAAGTTATTCAATACTTTAACTTTTAACAGTAGTCTCTTGCTATAGGAGCTTAAATCTATAATACCACTATAGCTATCATGATAGGTAGACTAAAAATAAGGATTTTCTAGACAGGACCAGTGCTTTTTTAGTTAGGCTAGAAATGGATAATTCTCTTATACTAATTTCCCTATAGTAATTGGCTACCTTTAGTGTTATGATACAAAATAAGGGAGAACAAATGAGGGGTGAGGCAATGGCTACTATTAGATCCAAAAAGAAGCTTTTAATAAGCCTTATATTTTTTATTGTCTTTTCTATCAGTTTCCTAGCACCATATAAACTAAAAAATAGGTCTGACTATATTGTAAGCAGCTACAATACAAATATAGTCCTTAATAGTGATGGTTCAGCCTACTTTGAAGACCAAGTCAGCTATAGGATAGTAAAGGCAGGCCAGCCCCTTGAAAAGCAAATGCACTTAAAGGATGCTTCTAGTATAGAAGACCTAGAGGTTATAAGGCTAATAGCTAGGGGAGAGGAGGCAGAAAAAGAAGTTGCCCTAAAGCCTACTGATGAGGATTTAAAAGCAGATACAGAGTATTATGAATACATAGAAATAGATAAAGATGAGAACCTTTATACTATTAGACTTTCTCCGGATACAAAGCGTGGGGACAAGCTAACCTACATATATAGGTATAGGCTTGAGGACTTTGTATTCCTATACAAGGATACAGCGGCCCTTTATTGCAAGTTTATAGGCAGTGACGATCCTATTGACTACCACAAGATAAGGGTCTCTATCAAGTTTCCCCAGTCTAATACTTATTCTGTTGAAGGCTATATAGGGGGAAGCTTATACAAGGAAAAGGGAATAGATGATAGGGGTAATTTCATTTTTGAGGTAAAAAGGGTAGGGGCAAGATACTCATTATTTTTAGATTTACTTATGCCCCTTGATAACTTTCCCCAGGGTCGCAAGTTAATAGACAACTTAAGTAGGGCAGAGCTATTAGATGAGATGAAGAGTTCAGAATTTATGGCAGATAGGAGCCATAGTAGGTATAGAGACTGGCTGAGATTTTCAATAATAGGTGCAATATTTTTAAGCTTTTTTATGACAACTATACTTTTTTGGGTATATAAGGCTATAAACAAGCTAAAGAAAAGGGAAGATAGATCAAAATAAAAAAGCTAGAAAAGGAGATCTTGGCCTATGAACCCATCATTTAGTTATTTAAGTTAAAAATTAAACAAAAAGCAGTGGGAGGGGCAGGTTAATCATTTCTAGCGCCACAGCCACTGCTTTATTTATTATTGCCTCCATTTAAGGTATCTTTTCTCCAGCCATACAACAGCTTGGTACATTAGGGCAGCTGCAATTGCTAGAATAAAGACGCTAGACATAACTAGGTCTAGCTTAAAGACCTGACCACCATATACAGCCAGATAGCCTAGGCCTGCCCTAGATACTAAAAACTCTCCAGTGATAACACCAACCCAGGACATGCCCACATTAATCTTTAGGACTGAAATTATAGTAGGAATACTAGCAGGTAAAACTACCTTCCTTAAAACCTGTAGTTTTGTTGCGCCAAAGGTCTTAAGTAGTTTGATCCTATCTGGGCTGACCTCCCTAAAACCATTTAGGACACCAATTATAGTTACGATAATCGATATGAGTAGGGCCATTACGACAATAGAAGCTGGCCCTGCCCCAACCCATACAATGATAATAGGTCCAAGGGCTACCTTTGGTAGTGAGTTTAGTACAACTATATAGGGGTCAACAACCTTAGCCAAAAAGTCTGACCACCAGAGGATAACAGCTATTGCGGTTCCTAGCAGGGTTCCAGTAGTAAAGCCTACTATAGTCTCTATCATTGTGACAGATATATGCTTAAATAGTACCCCTTCATTGGCTAGATCAATTATAGTCTTTACTATTCTAGAAGGTTGGCTACTTATAAAGGGGTCAATCAAGCCTAGCCTGGCTGCAAGCTCCCAGAACAAAAAAAGTAAAACTAAAAGCGTAACCTGGGTGATAGTGATGGAGGTCTTATACCTTTTAACCCTTTTTACATAGGCCAGATGTTCCTTAGAGGGTGTTTTATTACTAACTGACATGGACATCCAGCTCCTCCCATATTGTATTGAAATACTCTCTAAACTCTGGAGCCTTTCTTAGGCTTACGGGGTTTCTATCCTGACCACTTAGCTTTATACTATGGCTACTTTTTATTAGGCCAGGACGCTGACTAAGGACCAATACCCTATTGCTCATGGATATGGCCTCTGATATATCATGTGTAACCAAGAGAGCAGTCTTGTTCTCTCTTCTGATTATTTCAGCCACCTCATCAGAGAGGGCTAATCTAGTTTGGTAATCTAGGGCTGAAAAGGGCTCATCTAGCAAAAGTATTTTAGGGTCAATTGCCAAGGTTCTAATTAGTGCCACTCTTTGCCTCATACCACCTGATAGCTGCCGGGGATAATGCTTTTTAAATTCTGAAAGACCATAGGTATCAAGTAGCTTATTAACCTTTTCCCTGTTTTCATCGTTATCCTTGCCCAGGACCTCAAGGCCTAACATTACATTTTGAAAGATATTGCGCCACTCAAAAAGATAATCCTGTTGAAGCATATAGCCCACCATAGGGGAGGGCCCTTCAACCTCTTTACCTTGGACCAGAACCTTACCAGAGCAAGGCTTTATAAGACCTGATATCAATGAAAGTATAGTGGTTTTACCACAACCGGAGGGGCCTACTATTCCTATAAACTCTCCTTCCTTTACATCAAGATTGATATTTTTAAGGGCGGGTGTTTCGCCTTCTAGAGTCTGATAATTCATGCATACATCGACCAGCGAGACAATGTTATCATCTATCATATATGGCAGTCCTCCTTTGATAGTTACTTACTACTTTATTGTATTCCCCATATAGGATTTTGTTCAGTTTTAGCTATGGTTAAGGTTATTCAAATATATATAGAGTACAAGTTTATTTAGTCAAAGTAAGCTGCAAAATAAAGAAAAGCACAGGTGTTAACCTGTGCTTTTATGCTAGTTTGATAAATATTACCCTTTTTTAAAGGATCCTATGTTTAAGTATTAATTACGCCTATACCTTTATGCTTGTACTTGTTTCTTATCTTTTGCTTTAAGTAGTTTGGCAGCAAGCTGTATTAATAGTGCCAAAAGGAAGCCTGCTATAGCAGATATAAAAAAGTACATAACACCCATCCTGTCAAACAAATCTTCGGTTCCATTTACAAACTTTATAAACATTAGTATAAAGCCAATAGCTAGACTAGACAGGTAAAGGTAGAAGGATAGCTTTTGTCTAAAGCAAAAAAACAATACGGATGCAAGACTAGTTAAAAGGGCAGCTATTAAATATGACCTTATATTAGGACCACTTATATTTATTTTTAAAAATATCTTTATACCAAAGTAAAACAGGGTAAAGACAATAGCAAAGGTGCTTATTCCCACTAGGATTATCTTATTTCTCTTTGACTTATTCATTAAGTAAACTCCTTGTATATTATATTAGTTGTGTCATTGCTACTATTATAGCAAATGCACAGACAGCTTGTAACACCTTTTTATAATAAGCTTTTGGAGTTGACATAGCTACAATAGTTAGGCATTATGATAAGGGTATAGTATTATGGCTAATAAATAATATAAAACGAGCTAAATAAAATAGGATGGGATATAGATGTATAGCAAGA
>Ga0209075_1001048_pt1 | contig 26579 bp, 35 predicted proteins | sample Stecom2011_FD_187523 | JGI IMG/M metagenome (GOLD analysis project Ga0209075, IMG submission 187523) | Agricultural soil microbial communities from Utah to study Nitrogen management - Steer compost 2011 (SPAdes) (version 2) | ecosystem: Environmental > Terrestrial > Soil > Agricultural land...
GCTCGCCCCGTACAGGCTCGCCCCACTAAGGTCCGCCCTGCTCAGGTCCGCCCCACTAAGGTCCGTCCCGCGCAGGTTCGCCCCGCTAAGGCTCGCCCCGTACAGGCTCGCCCCGTACAGGTTCGCCCCGTACAGGTCCGCCCCGCTAAGGCTCGCCCCGTACAGGCTCGCCCCACTAAGGTCCGCCCTGCTCAGGTCCGCCCCACTAAGGTCCGTCCCGCTAAGGTTCGCCCCGCGCAGGTCCCACATATTCATCGACCATATCGGGATCAGTCCCGCCGCAACGGCCCAGCCAAAAAACTTGCGGCCAGTCGGGTCCATCAAAATACCCGCTTGCTGTACTGGAGTGTACTCGGCGATCTCGTATGCGTCGCCGAACGTTTCGCGAAACCAGTCAACGCCGCTGGAGCATGCACCGGATTCATGGATCTGATTGAGTGTGATTCTCATCGCACCACCCCCGCGCGCGCCGCCATGAATAGCGGGCAGCTGGAGCCTGCCGACGCCTCGGTCATGCCGAGACGCCCCAACTCTCGCACAAGCTCGCGGTGCCCGATCATGTCGGCGTTCCAGGTGATTCGCTCGCGTCCGACCTCGATGATCGCCGCAGTCTCGCGCGCATCGCCCTCTTCCCAGATGACAAGGAAAGCGCCATCCCCGACGGACTGCACGGTATACGTGCCGCAGTCGCGCAGGTGGCTGGCGGTCTGGATTGCGGCGAGAAGCTTCAGTCGTTTTTTGATGCTCATTTTGTGCCTCCGTGTGGTGTGTGGCGCCCCGCGTGGTGCGGGGCGTTTTTTCTTACCAGTCGATCTCGGCCTTCGGGATGATCACGAGGTCGGCTTTACCAGCGCCGACGATCGCGTTCTCTTCGTCCCAGCTCCACACCATCAGCGTGGTGTTGGGCTCGGCGCAGTCCGAGAAGACGGGCAGCTCGGTCCAGTCGAGGTCACCGTTATCGGCGAGCATAGCGGCGAGAACTTCTTCGAGGTTGTTCATTGCGTTGGTCATTTTGTGTCTCCGTGTGGTGTGTCAGCAGGGTCATCCCTGCTGCCTGTCTCCGATTATACAGGCATCCGTATAGCTGTCAACTATATATTGGCGTTTTTGACGATAAAAAGGCCCCGGCGATTGTGTTTTTTGGCTCGCGCGTGTAGGGTCCACGCATAACGCTCACCTCCGTGTGTGTTGACCCGCCCTTGGTGAAATCCCTGGGGCGGGTTTTTTGTTGTCATTGAAGTTCCAGCCAGTCCTCAAAAGCCTCAATCGCCGCCTGCCAGCCGAGCGCGACGCACACGAACGCGCCCGCGTCATGCGCAGCTTTTAGCCAGGCGAGCTGATGTTTAGACCACGCTGATTTCGTGTGGTCGACGCGTTTAAGCTCGCAGCAAAACGTCGGCGCGCCCGGGATGATAATGTCCGGCGCGCCCGGGGACATCCCGTTGACGTGGTCGCTGATAGCCTGGTGCTTGTGGCGCTTGCCCTCGTTTTTTGGGTGCAGCGCGATCACCCCATAGGTGTCGGGGTGCCGGCGCCTGAGCTGGGCGAACACTGTGACATGCTCGGCGGACTCGCGCGGGCAGTCCCCGCGAAATCCAGTGTCACCATAAATTTTTAACCACTTCGGAAACTTCATTCGGCGGCCTCGGTGAGTTTGGGGGGTTGGTCGGCGGGCCTATTGACGTCGAGGAGGTCCCAGAAATCGCCGTTTTTTCGATACGTGATCGTGTCCGGCGCAACCACCCAATCGAGCGTCGCCTCGGCGACCTTGTCGAATTTTCGCTGAACGAATTTGTGTGCGCTGCCGTCGGTCAAATAAAGCCGCATCTTCCGGTACGGGGTCACCACGTCAATTTTTTTGCAGTTGTTGCCGCTCTTGGAGACGTGCGGCGAAGCGCTCCAGGAGGTGACCTTGTCGGTCTGGATGCGCGCCGTGTCGGCCTTGAATCGGTCAAATTCCAGCGACAGCTTTTCGTTTGGGTCGATGATTTCGGCCTTGCACTCGCTGCACTTTCTCGCCGCGATATCGTTCGGCGCGTCGCACTCGGGGCATGCCTTAGACGTCCACCGATACGAGCAGCGCACGAGCTCCCCGCCGCCCGCTGGCAATAGAGCCCGGCACCGGCGATTATGGTGCACCGCGAGCGGGCCGAAATCGGTGGCGATGCGCTGCCCGGTGAGATCGGTTGCATAGCCTGCGGCGTCCCAGTTCGTCGCCTCGATGTCGATATTCATTTTTGCGACCTGGCGCGTCCCGCACTCCTCGCACTGAATTTCGACCGTTTCGCCCTCTTTTGGCACGGCGTCGGCGGTGATCTCGGGGTCGAATATATCGCCGTCCGGGCAGTGGCGCGCGATATTCCCAGCGTAGTCTAGCACCAGGCAATCGAGCTTCCCGGGCTCTACGCGAAGCCCACGCCCCACAATTTGCTGCAATAGCGCGACCGATTCCGTAGCGCGCAGGATCGCCACGACGTCGACGTGCGACGCGTCAAAACCGGTCGTCAAAACGTCGACATTGACCAGGTATTTGATCCGGCGAGCCTTAAAATCGTCGATAATTTGCTGGCGTTCTTTTTTATTTGTCGCGCCGATAATCAGCGCCGACAGGCCGGCGGGTAGGCTCGCGAGTATTTCGCGCGCGTGCGGTATCGTCGACGCAAAAAACATCACGCCATTCCTGTTCTGTGCGCGCGACACCACATCGCCGACGATCGCCGAGGTCTTCCTGCCGTGGCCGACAAAAGCCTGGTCGACCGTTTTGGAGTCCCACTGGCCCATCCGGTTCTTTGCGAGTTTTGAGGTGTCGTATCCCTCAGCGCTAACCTCGCCAACGGTCGGCGTCGATAGGTATCCGCGCTCAATAAGGTGGTGCGCGTCGATGGTGAATACACGCTGGGCAAAGTACGGCTCGCGCGCCCTGTCGGGGCCGTGGGCGTGTCCTGTTTCGTCCTGGCGGTAGATATAGCCGGACCCCAGGCGGTACGGCGTGGCGCTCAGGCCGATCACGCGGAGCAGGCTATTTTTTTCGCGAAGGTGATCAATAATCCGCTTCACGGTCGGCGTGATGCGGTGGCACTCGTCGATAATAACCGCGCAGAAATTCGAGCCGAACCGCGCCAGGCTATTCGCGACTGACTGCGGAGTACCGAAAACGACCGGGTATCTCAGTGATTTCTCACCCACGGACGCCGAGAAAAAGGACGCTTTTCGCCCTACGCCAACGGTGAATTTTTCGTGGTCTTGCTCGACTAGCTCCGCCGATGGCGCGATCACGAGGATTGCCTTGCCGCCGCTTATTTTGTGCAGCTCATCCGCGATGGCCGCGATGATAAAAGACTTTCCCGCGCCCGTGGGCGCCTCGATAACGCACGGCGCGGTGTAGCGCCGGCACCACCCCATGGCGGCCCCGACGGCGTCTTGCTGGTAGTCTCTGAGCCTCACGATAACCTCCAATACTCCGACGCCTTGCCGCGGTACGGCTCCAGGTCGGCGTCTGGCGCGAGCGCTTTAAGCGCCTTCGCGTAGGAGACCGAGCCCTTGCGCACCACGCGCGTTAACTTGTGACCGTCGATCTCGGCGTCGGTTTCCCCGGTGAGCTCCACCAGGGCGGCGAGCAAGCCCTTCGCGCGGTCGCTATACTCATCGGCCATCGCCTTCGCGTGCAGATAGTCGGCGACGATCTTTGAGGCATCGGCCGTTGTCACTGTTTTACGAAGAGGCTCCAGGTGTGCGGGGTTGTCGATCTCTTTTTGGAAATCATCCCAGAACGCGCGCAGTTTTGGCAGCGCGTCGGCGAGCCACGCCATGTCTAGACCGACCCTCTCAAGTCGTTGCGCGCGCGGTGCCCACTGGTAGAAATCGCACCACATGCGCCCGGTGCAGAATAGCTGGACCTGGATTTGCGCGTAGTAGTGGGGTTGGTCGAGGATGCTCTTAAACTCCGAGGGGTCGGTCGCGTCGCGTTTCCCATACGGGCATTTGACCTCGATCAGTCCGCCTTGCCCGACGTATCCGTCGGGGCTTGCGCCGAGCCATTGCTCATACTCAACGAAATGCGCGGGCACGACATCGAGGCCGGTGTCCATCTCATAATCAATGACGGCGCCGTCTTCGTTCGCCACGCCCCAGGCGGTGGCGCTGTTCCCCTCGAACTCGCTGGGGGCGCCGTGGTGGTCTCGCACCATTCGGCGCATAACGTCGGCGGGTGTGGCCCATGGGTTCACTCCGAGGATCGCGCCGACCTTCGATGCTGTGACGCGCCCGCGGCGCTGTGCGAACCATTCGGGGGTTCTTTGTTCGGGTTGTTTGCTCATTGGTTGGTCTCCGTGTGGTTTTGGGTTTAGTCGTTTTCGTGCGTGTTCTCTTCAATCCATGCATCGAGGTCGGCGCGCTTGTAGCGAACCAGGCGCCCCACTTTGATATAGGTCGGGCCGCGCGAATCGTAGCGCCAGCGAACCAAAAGCCGGGGCTCTACCGCGAGCATCGCGGCGGCCTCTTCGGTGGTTAATAGTGTCGTGTCTGTCATGGTGCTCTCCGCGGTGCCCCCTTTCGGGGGCTGGTTGAATTTAGAACGGGATCGAATCGTCGGGGATCTCGTTCAGCGGGTTTTGGGCGGGCTTCGGCGCGGGCATCGCGACCACCTCACCGGTGGGCTTCGGCGCGACAGAGGAGACCCAGTTTCCGGTCTTGCCATTGAACTCCCAGACTTCCAGGCGCAGCAGCATCGGCTTTTGCGTCAGCGCTTTTTGCAACAGGTTGTCGCTCAGCGAGCCCGAATGCTTGGCGATCGCGCCGCCGGCGTTCGCGTCGATGGCGGCGAGCATCCGAAGCTGGCGAAGGCGCTTGTCGCGGTTAGGGTCGTTGATCTTCACCTTTTGGAAGATCACGCGCCCCTCGTACTCGGCGGGCTTCACGATGTGCCATTTGATTTTGACAGCCTCCTCGGGCTGGAAGTCCGGGTGCTGGTCGATCGCGGCGTCCTCGGCGTACGCGAGGACTTGCGTGCCGCTCGGGATTGGCTCGAAGTTGGTGCTAAGCTCGAACGTGCCGGCCTTGCTGTCGTCTGTTCCTAATTCGTCGAAAAATCTCATTGTTTTAGTCCTGTGTGGGGGTTGTTTGTGGGTTGTTTATTGTTGGTTAATTAGCAGCCGGGGACAATCCCGGTGAGCGGGTTTTTGCCTTCCGGCAATACGATGTCTTCGGTGATCCCGAAGCGGTTCTTGCTCACGTGCGCGGCGCTCGACGCCATCGACAAAAGGCGCGTGCCATCGCTGAACGCCTTGTCGGGCTTCTCCGACGCGGTTTGACGGCGGTAGGTCTCCAGCGAGATAAGCCCCACCGCATCGACGTCGTCGATATAGGGCTGGCACGACCTTTTACCCAGGCGCAGGCTCACGCGCGTGTAGCTGGTGCCGTCCGGCGGGTCTACGGTCTCGGTCTCGGTGTGCGCGATGAAAACGGTCGCCATCCCGTGCTTTTCTCGCAGGATGCCCGCGGCTTTTCTGATCCGCTGGTGCATCGCTGCCACCGCGCGAAGCCCCGCGCCGTATCCGCCTAGAGCCTGGTTGATTGACTTGGGCTTGCCGGGATCGGTCGCCACGACGTAGTCGATGAATTTCGACTCCAGGGCGGTGACCGAATCAATGACGAGCGTCTTGTAATCGTGCTCCTCGCGGATCAGCGCGGTGAGCTGCGCCCACAGGGCGTCGACGTCTTCGTGGCCGGCGATCAAGGGCAGCGCGGCGGGGCGCTCGGCGCTGGGGATTGACTGCATCCCGTCTTCTGCGCGGATGAATATCGGATTCGGGAACGTCGCGGCGAACCGCGTTTTACCCACGCCCGCGTCGCCTGCGATCGTCAGGATCGCGGGCTGGTCGGCGGGGGGCTTTGCTTGGGCGAGAATACTCATTTTAATCTCCGTGGTGTGTGGTGGTTGCTGCAGCTCGGTTATTAGCACGCATATAAAGCAATGTAAAGTGATATTGTGTTATTTAGGACAAATAATATTTGTTCGCGTTCCTGACGGTGGTTTCCACGCGGAGTTTCCCGTTTTTGACCAGGTAGTCTAGAGCGCGGTCGACGTCGTCCTTGTCCCATTTTCGGCACGCGTTTCGAATTTTGCCCTGCATCTCGCCGTGGGTTTTCGTGACCAGTGACAGGACTTTGGAGAGCAGCGTGCTCCCCTCATCGGGCTGGTCGTTTTCGAACTCTAGAGTTATTTTGCACTTGCCGCGAACCATAGATATTTCAAAATCGCAGTCGATATCGAGGAGTTTCTCGACGCGCTCTAATATCTCGCGCTTTTCTTTTTCGGTGCGTTTTTTAATGCTCATTTTCAGCCTCCGTTGTGTGTTGTCATTTGGTAATAAAATAGCGCTTAGACACGCCGCCCGGAGCGCGGGACGCCTGGATCTCTTCCTCCCTGAGCCTTCCGGTCCCAACCAGGTGGGCGAGCGCGCTGTTGACGTTTTCGGGCGTCCATTTTTTGCAACGGTTACGAATCACGCCCGCCGTTTCTCCCTCGTCGCCGATATGGGATATGACTTTAGATAATATCGCCTCTTGGTCGGGCGCGGTGTTCGCGTGGACCAATAGCAGCTTCCCCTCGATATCGTTTTTAACCAGCGCGTGCGCCCACCTTACGTGCTCCGTAGTGCGAAGCCCGCTCGGTATCGCTAGCAGCATCGAGATCTTGCAGACCATCTCATAGCCACGCCTGGGGATCGGCGTGAGGCCGGTTCTCGCAACGTGGCGCTCCGCTTGCGCTTGGAATGATTCATAGGACAGATCGAGCATGTCTAACGCGTCCTCGTTTGTCTCGATATACTCAAACTCTCCGTATTTCCTGACACAATATTCGTCGGTCGTCTCCCCGCCCGAGTACAACGCGGAGAGCACCATCACGATATTATCTGGCACGCATTTAGGGCGAACGTGAGACCGGGGTCGGCGCCTCGGGTTGTCGTCTCGCTCACGAAATATCATCGCCCTTGATACAAAACCGTTCGCCGCCATGTCGAACGTCATTAGCTCATCGAAAACGCCCGGGGTCGTCAGGCCGAAAATATTCAGGAAGGGGTTTTTTATCCCCTGGCTCGCCGATTTCAAGGCGTCTTTTGCCCGCTCAAGCTTGGCCTTGTCGGCCGGGTTGTCCGGGTTCTCGCCGTATTTATCCAGGAGCGACTTATATTCCGCCGCGCGCTCCGATCCGAGCGACCGCTTGAGGTCACCGGTTACAGGCATAATCCCCCCGGCCTTGGTAAACGCGCTCATCACGGTTCCGATAATCGCTTGCAGATACGCTGGGCCGCCGCCGTTTCTCGCGTTTTCGAGCTTCGCGAGCTGCTCGCCCATCTCGTCGACCGAATAGAGCGCGGCCTGATGCTGCAGAAGATTCCTGAATATTTCTTGCTCAGACTTGAACCCGCCATGCACCGCCGAAGATAGGCCGACCGCGTGGAGTATCTGCAGCACGGATTGTAAAATTGATTCTTTACCGGTCGACGAACCGGCGACCCCGAACATGAAAACATTCGGCATAATCTCATCGTGAGGGTCGCGAAACCGCATCCCGGTGACGCTAGAAATAACGTAGAGCGCGGCCGCGACCGCCAGGTGCTCCCTCGGGTATCGGCTCCGAGCGTTAATCCATGAGCAGATCTCGCCGACGAACCCGGGCGGGCGCAATAGGTCGACGCCTTCGGTGTCGATGTCCTCTGCGTCCTCATTTTTTGGGGTGTCGTCAATCCATTGCGCACCCGCTACAAACGTGACCGATCGCGTCCACCCCGCCTTGATGGCGTAACTTGCGAGCGTGCCCGCGCCGACGGGCGGCTGCGCATTCTTCCCGAACGAGTGCCAGTGGTGCTCTAACTTCGCGGGACCCGGGTATTTTTTGCCCTCTTTTGACCACGCATCCCAGAGTTCCAGTCCGGCATCTGCGCCGCCGGTTATTTCATGGATCGCCATCCCACAGCGATTCCAAACCTGATAGGTGGAGTCGGGGTCAATCGCGGCGAGCATCTCGGCTATTTCAGGCGCCGACAGGTCGACCGTTTTACCCTCGACGCTCCCTCGATAGTGCTCGGGTCTTTTGAGGAGCTCCAGCAGCGCGGCGGGCGCGTCGTCGATCCTCGCCGGGTCGCCTGAGATAATTTTATAGACGCCGCCGCTTTTGTGCGTGGAGCCGGGACCGACCACGTAACCCGATGACTTGAAATCAATCCCAGGATAGAACCCGTGGTGCTGCAGTAGCGACACCGAGGCATCTGGTATTTTGAAATAGACGTGTTTGGAGCCCTGGCCTGAGCCGGTCTCGACGATGAGTCCGGCGAGGTCGAGTGCGGGGACTTCTTTTAACAGCTTCGCGTAGGATTCAACGCCGCCGTTTCTCGCGTCAACGTCTACGACCAGAAGGCCGCCCGCGACCACCGCACCCCAACCGTTATCCCACTGGTTGGTCTCCTCCATGAACTCTAACTGCTCATCGGAGTACAGCGGGGTGTGCTGCCACCGGGAAATTCTGGGGTGCTTTCCGGCGGCCTCGCACTTCTCGTAGTCACACTCGCAATCTCCGTTTTTATCAATCCCCCACAACGGAAAGGCGGGGATACCATTGGCAATATAATCTCGATACATTCTGACTTCCTTGCGGTTGGTTCGCGCATCGCGTACGATTGCGCACATATTAAAGCATCGTTTTGGGTCGTCACCGTCGCGGGTGGCGGCCCTTTTTTATTCGGCAAAAAACGACAGGTCCACGACCTCCCCGCCTTCGCCTACCGCGTGAATCACGAACTCAAATCCAAGCGCCTCGAAATATCGCCTCAAACTCGACAGCGAGCACGAGTTTTTGACCTCCATCGAGGAGACCTGCGCCTGGCTCGTTGCCATACGCTCGGCGACCTCGGTTTGGTTGAGGCCCGTTTCCAATCGAAAATCTTGCAGTTTCATTTTTTCTCCGGTGGTGTGGTGTGTGCTGCCTATATGCGTATAGCATAGGCGGTTATGGTTGTAAACACTGGTTTTTGGCCGATTGCCGCGCAAATCCGGCTCATCTAATAATCAAATAACTTTTTGGCGGTTATTTGAATTCCTTAATGATTTCATGCACTTAGGTCACTTTTTCGGTCAAATATCAAATAACCCCTTAAACAGATACATAGTCATCCACAGATAGACATTCATATACATATATTCATATCCCTTTAGATCCTTTTTACATACTAAAAGGGATCTTTATATATATATATATATATTTATATATATATATATATATACTTATAACTACCTATCACTCTCTCTTCGGCACTGAACATCTGTATAGGTATGCGTTTTTTTATATCTGTGTGTCTTAGGTGGTTATTTGATATTTGATCGAAAAAACGGCCTAAGTGCGTGAAATCATTGGGGAATTCAAATAACCAATTAAAAGTTATTTGATTATTAGTCCGGTTATTAGCCAAGAGGGGGCGCGCAGCGGCGCTATGAGCCCAAACACCCGCCATACGCGCGCTTGTTGGCGCTGCGGGTAGGGATTGCTAGGGGCGCGGCGTCGGCGCGCTGTATGGGGGCTAGTTGGAGCTCAGGGCGGGCGTTGCATGGTGTGGCGGTGGGCATAAAAAAGCCCGGCCTTGTTAGGGCCGGGTCGGCGGGGCGTTGCGATCGTTAGAAGTAGCCTGCGGTCAGGTCGGTGTTTAGCGTTTGTTTGGACTCATCAATATCGGCACCGGCCTCCATGCGCTCGGCGTGGTCTTTGTATGCCGCGGCGCGCTGGTTGGCAGCGTTGAGCCTTGAGGTTAGTCTGTCGACCTCAACTTCGTTGAATGTCCGGTGCGCGTCGAGGATTCCCGAGACCGAATCGTGGGACGCAGCAACCCTCGAAATAACGTCAATCAACTCGCGGATAACCCAATTGGAGCGCTCGGCGCTGGGTCCGGATAGGTGGCCGCCTGATTGCTCCAGGTCGCCGAGCTCATCTTGTGTGGCCCGCATGAGCGTCAACAGCCTATCCGCATGGTTGGTGGTAATTCCGGCGAGTTTGGTTAATTCTTCGTGGGTCAATTTGGTTTCTCCGTGTGTAGGGCTGTGGATGACAAGGCTGGGACGTGCTACAACACTGGCATGAGGCAGCGAGGGGGTCTTTCAGGGTTCCCCCGCATCGCCGGCCGGCATGGGCGTCCATGCCGGTTTTTTGTGCCTAGTCGTCCTGCGGCGGGTTGGTGCGCCCAAGCGCCTGGTGGATCTCGGCGAGCGTCGTGTAGTAGCGCTTGTGCGCGGCGAGCTTGTAGCGCACGCTCATCCTCGGGCGATTAGCTATCAGCTCATCGAAGATTCGGTCGAGCTCGTCGCAGGCGTTGAGGGCTTCGGTCTTCGTTTTGGTGTTCATGGTGTTCGTCTCCGTGTGCGCTGGGTTTGGTGTGATGCCCCGGTTTTGCCCCGGGGTTTGGTTGGTGTTATCCGAAATAGCCCTCGGCGAGCTCGCCCAGGCCCATGTTGTTCGCGATGAGGGTCAATCTTTCCTCGGGCGACAGGCCGGCGTGGTGCGCGCGGTGCGCGGTGTAGGCGCGCACGTAGTGGCCGCGCTCGCCCTCGGTGGCCTTGCGCCCGAGCGCCTCGTTGAGTGCGCAGTAGTCGCGGATCGTCGGGACCATCGGGGCATTGTCGAGCGAGCCGCTCCCGAGCAGCACCAGGAGTCCGACGGCGGCGTAGGCTTCGAGCTTGATTGTGTTTTTGGTTGCGTTCGTCATTTTGTTTTCTCCGTGTGCGCGCTGGGCCATTCCCCGCTGAGATAATCGGAATATAGCTGCCAGCTATATTGCTGTCAACCCTATATCGGGACTATTGACGAAATAAGCGAAAATAGTTTATGCTCCTCGCGTAGATACCCAAGGACGCGGGCGTTATGGTCAACAAAAAGATATGCAGCGGGAAGACGAAAGCCGGCAAGCCGTGCGCAAGGCGCGCGACGGATGGCGCTTTTTGCTACCAGCATGGGCCTAATGCCAGCCCGTCGAAACCCACCGAAAGACAACGCCGATTCGTAGAGGCGTATATGGGCGCTGCGGCGGGCAACGCCACCGAGGCGGCAAGGCTTGCTGGGTACTCAGCAAGTGATGATAACTCGCTCGCGTCTATCGGCAATGAGAACTTGCGAAAACTTGCGATTCGTGAGGCTATTGAGTCCCGAGTTGACGCCGACCCGCTGGTAGCCACACGCTTCGACCGACAACGCTTCTGGACGCGCGTCATGCTCGGAAAGGAGCTCGACAGAGATGAGCCCCCGCAGATGCGCGACCGACTGAAAGCGGCGAGTGACCTTGCCCGGGCGCAGGGCGACTTTATCGACCGCGTTGAGCATAGCGGCCCCGACGGCAAGGCGATCCAGGTCGAGTCCTCGCCAGCGGAGCGCCGGGCGCGCATCGCAGAACTCACGGCGATGCTCGGGGTGCTAGACGATGACGACGCATGAGGCGGAGCTAGAAAGGCTGCTAGAGGCTGAGCTGCTCGACCGTGCGCGTGAGTCGCTGCTCGCGTTTACCTGCTACACGTTTATCGGGAAATACCGGGTCGGAAAAGTGCACCGCGTGATCGCCGAGAAGTTGGAGGCTTTCGAGCGCGGCGACATCAAGCGGATGATCCTGACCGTGCCGCCGAGGCACGGCAAAACTCAACTCGCATCTCGGCAACTCCCAGCCTGGGCGCTCGGTCGAAATCCAGACCGCCAAATAATCGCCACAAGCTACGCTGCGTCACTCGCCGACTCGGTGAGCCTGGACGCGAAGGCGATTGTCGCAAGCGCCGCCTTCGCGCGCGTATTCCCAGATGTCACGATCGGCGACGATCAGAAGAACACCGCCAGCGAGTGGGGCATTGACGGGCACCGAGGGCGCTATATCGCGGCGGGTGTCGGCGGTGGTATCACCGGCAAGGGTGGCGATATCCTCATCATCGACGACCCGATCAAAGACGACATCGAAGCGCAATCCGTCACGCACCGCGAGCGCGTGTGGAGCTGGTACACAAAGGTATTCAAGACCCGCGCCGCCAAAGATGCGGGAATCCTCCTCATTATGACCAGGTGGCACCTGGACGACCTCGCCGGTCGCCTGCTGGAGCAGTCCAGGCGCGACCCCAAAGCCGACCAGTGGGTCGAGGTGAGGCTCCCCGCGCTCGCCGAAGAAACCGACCGCATCCCCGAAGAATGGCGCGCCCCGGGCGAGGCGCTTTGGCCGTGGTTTAAGGAAGCAGACGAGTGGGAGAAGAACCGGCGAGAGGACCCCGCGGGACACGCTGCGATCGGCCAGCAGCGCCCGGCGCAGGCCGGCGGAACGGTGATTAAATCAGCATGGTGCGGACAGTTTTGGGAGGTGCTTCCGCTAAACGGCGGTGGCCAGTGGTTCTGGACCGTCGACGCCAAAGCCGGCTCAAAAGACCCGTCTTCCTCGCGCGCGGTTATTCAATTGTGGTACAAACCCGCGACGCGCGAGGCTGAGTTGTATTTAGTCGACCAGGTGATGGGCGTTTGGGACCACCCCGAGACGCTCGCGCAGATGCGCCGACTTGCCAATATGTCGCCGTGGTCGCGCGCGTCGGCGAAACTGGTCGAGGCGAAGGCCGACGGCAAAGCCATCATGGCGACGCTCAAATCTGAAATCCCCGGCATCACGCCCATCAACCCGCAAGGGTCCAAGGTGGTTCGCGCGCGCGCTATTGCGCCCTACTGGGCGGCTGGTAATATATGGCTTCCGCACCCATCGCGCGCGCCGTGGATCTCGGAATTTATTCACGAAATAACCACGTTTCCAGCCAGCGCACACGACGACCAACTCGACGCTATGACCATGGCCGTCGACCACGCTTTTGTTCGGGACCAAAACGACCCGATCGCTCATTTGAGGAGAATCACCGGTGGATGAAAGAATAGACTCGATTGCGAATTATCTCTCAGGCCTCGGCGACCCTGAGCGCGATTCCGGCGCGGCGTCGCGCCCGTTTATGGACCAGCGCCTGGCGCCCCACGAAATCGACGCGCTGTATCTTCAAAACGACATCGCGGCGATCATCGTCGACGAACTCGTCGAGGAGGCGTTGCGAAACGGCTTCGAGATCAAAGACGCCGACAACGCCGACCCCGCGCTTGTGGACGATCTCTACCGGCTCGACGTCGACGGGAAGTTCACCGAGGCCGCGAAGACCGCCCGGCTCTACGGCGCGGCGTATCTGTGGGTTATCATCAACGACGGTCGCGAGCTCGCGGACGAGATCGGAGACGGCGAGGTCGTGCAGCTTATCCCCTACGATCAGTGGGATATGCGCCCGCACGCTGTCCAGGGCGACAAGTCCCAAGAGGGTTACGGCGAGCCGGTCCTGTATCGCTCGCGTGACGGCGAGATCATCCACGCGTCTAGGCTGCTAAAGTTCACCGGTGAGCGCCTGCCGCGCCGGTTGTCACAAGGCGGACAAGAGCCGTTTGATTCCGTGCTCCAACGCCCGTGGCCTAGCATCCGCAGGTTTACCGACGTCGAGAACGCGATCGCTCGTATTGTGCAGTCGTTTGAGGTGTCAAAGATCTCAATCGGCGGGCTTGCCCAGGCGATGGCTGCCCAGGGCGGGGCGGAGCTCATCGAAGCGCGGATGAGGCTGATTGCGCGGTCTAGGTCCATCCTAAATATGATCCTCCTCGACGCCGACGCCGGCGAGCAGTACAGCCGCGATACCGCGTCGGTCGCGGGGCTTACCGAGATACGCATGGGGCTTGCTGAGTCGGTCGCGAAGTCGGCGCGTATGCCGATGACGACGCTATTCGGGCAAGCGCCCTCGGGGCTAAACACCGACGGGAATTCCGGCATTCAAGCGTGGCATAAGCGCGTGCAGACCTACCGCGCCCAGGACCTCACGCCGCAGATCGACCGGCTTGCGACGATTCTATTTCGCGGCAACGAACCCGCGTCGTGGGCGGTTATCTGGCCCGCGCTCGACGAGCCTAGCCAGCGCGAGACCGCCGAGCTCCGGAAGATGGTCGCCGAGACAGACGCGCTTTATTTGGACCGCGGCGTCCGCTCGCCCGATCAGGTCGCGCGCTCCAGGGACGGCGGCGCCGAGTGGTCGATGGAGACCGAGTCGCTCGACGATGACATTGATTTTTCAGCGTTCCAGGAGGCCCTGAGTGGCGTTCAACTTTCCGAAGACGATTGAGCGGGATTATCAGCGTTATATCCTGGCGCTGGTTAAAACGATCCGCAGGCTCTACCTCGAAGCGCTCAAAGAATGGGCCCCGTTTAACCTCGACCAGCGCGCCGACGCCCCGGCAAACCCGGCGCGTATGGCGGCGATGGTGCGCACTGCGTTTTGGGGCACGGTCGACCTTGACGCGATGTTTCAAAAAGTGATCGGCGTCTATGACCGCTCGCAGAAATACGTCGATAACAACCTCGCGCGCACGTACCTGAGGGCGGCCGGTGTTCGACCCGTGCTCTCGCAGATCCCCAAGGCCCGCGCGCAGGTGTTCGCCAAGCGCAACGCTGACCTGATCGTCACGCTCTTGGAGGACCAGATCGCACGCATCGAGGCCGCGACGTTCGAGGCGGTGGCCGCCGGCGCCCGGCCTGAACAGCTCGCCAAGACGATCCGCGAGGAGACCGGCACGTCAGAATGGCACGCCCGTTTTTTGGCGCGCGACCAGACCGCGAAGTTGGTGAGTAACGCCAACGAGCAACGCCAGCGCGAGCTTGGCGCAACCCGCTATATCTGGCGCACTGTGCAGGATGAAAGGGTCAGGGATTCCCACGCCGCGCTTGAGGGCAGTATTCAACATTGGAGCGATCCGCCCGAACCCGGTCACCCCGGGGAAGACTATAACTGCAGATGCACAGCCGAGCCGTGGCTTGGCGACGTGCTTGAGGCGCTGAAAATTAACCCCGACGAGAGTCTTCCGCGATGATAAAATTCACGAAATTAGTAGTCGGTCGCAGGTTCGGCGAGGGCGTGGAACTCACGCAGGGCGGCGAGGTCGTCGGCATTGTGCGCATCGAGAATAACCCGGGCGGCGGCGGGGTGCGCGCGGTTATCTACGCGCCAAGAGAGACCAAGATTGAGCGAGTCGGTGCTCCTGGCGAGAGAGAGTTGACAACGAAATAAAATTCATTTATCGTCTCATCCATTCACACCATATCAAGGACACGATATGCTCAAGGAGAAGTTATGCCCAAGCCTATCGAATCCACACGCGTCTACCGCACCGATGCAGCAGACGCAGCCACGCCCACTGTCGCACGCTATGACCGCGCCGCGCTGAAATCTTTCGTCAAAACCGACGAGGGATATTTGCTCGTCGAGGGTTACGCGTCTCGCCCCGGCATCCTGCAATATATCCAGCCCGACGGCACCGCTCGCCGGGAACTGGTCCCCGCAGACGAACTCGCCAAGACCGATTCGCTCGCGACGCTGGCCCGAAAACCGGTGACGCTCGATCACCCCGATGGTTTCGTGACGCCTGAGAACGTCGCGGAGCACCAGGTTGGCGATGTCTCGGAGTCGATCGAGATCGAGGAGTTAAACGGCTTCGTCAAGATCCGCATGGCCGTTAGAAAAGCCGACGCCATTGAGGCGATCAACAACGGCGTGCGCGAGCTCTCGGTTGGCTACACCACCGAGATCGAGGAGACCTCGGGCGTTGACCCCGTGTTTGGGCGCTACGACGCCATCCAGCGAAACCGCAGATATAACCACGTCGCGATCGTCCCGCGCGGGCGCGCCGGCAGCGAGGTCGGCCTCCGGGCCGATAGCGCAGACGAGATCGCGGAGCTCCGAGCCGAGATCGCCGCGGTTCGACAGATGGTTGTGGAGGCCGCTAAGGCGCCCGAGCCCGACGCTGAGCCCGCCGATGAGCCGGTGGAGATCGACCAGGGGGCGACGCCGACCGAGGAGGCCCCGAAGGCCGACGCCGAGGACAGGATGTCCTGGTTCGCCGCGCGGGTCGACGCGATGGAAGTCGCGAAGCTCGCAGGCGCAGAGCACGCCGCGACCGCTGATGTTGGGGATATCCAGCGCGCCGTGGTTCGAAAATTCTACGGCGACGTCGAGCGAAACGACGAGGCATATATCGCCGCGGCCTACGCGCTCGCGAAGAAGTCGATCCGCGAGGATAGGCACAAAAAAACCTACACCGTTGTTGACGCACAGCCGGCCGCACCGGTCGAATCCGCCGAAGACATTTATCGGCGCAAACTCAAAGAAACCTTCAATCGAGGATAATCATTATGGCCGCAAAAACAAAACATTTGGCAGGATTTCCCGGCGGTGCCTACGAGGCATTCGGCGAGGAATTGGACTTCACCAACGCCTCGCCGCTGACCGCGCAGGTCACGACAATCACGTTCGGCGGCACGCTCGCAAGCAGCGACGTTGTCGAGGTCGCAATCGGCGGCGAGACCGTGAGCATTACGCTCGCAGGCGCGTCGAAAGCGGACGCAGCCAACGCCCTCGCAGACGCGCTCAACGCGAATATCGGGATTTACACGCTCGTCTCATCCGTGAGCGATGGCACGTCGAAAGTCACGCTGACTTCGCGCGTTCCCACCGACGCGTTCACAGCGGTATCGTCGATCACGAGCTCCGCCGGTACGACCACCGACGCGACCACCGCAGGAACCGGCGCCGACGCCATCCCGTTTGGCCGCTATATCCTTCGCGATGAAGTCGCCTCGACCGTCACCCCGTACCCGAACCGACGCGGGCGTCTGCCCAGCGCTGCGGGCGATGTCGACGATGACAAGGCGCTTTGCGTCTCGCTTCGCAAATACGATGAGCCAGGCGACTCCTACGCTCCTAACAGCCGATGCGCTGGAATGAAGCGCGGGTCCGTGGTTGTGCAGCTGGGGTCGGCTACGGAGCCGGTCGATGGCGGCGTTGCATATGTCGGCCACGGAACGGGCATCGAGGGAGTCTTCTTCGCAAACAATGCTGCGAATACCGTGGCGCTCGATGCATCCGTTGCGCGTTTTCGTAAATATCTTGGCGACGGCTTGGCCGTTCTCGATTGTAACTTCCACTGATTTTAGGAGCTGAAAATGAGTATCATCGAAATTAAAGCAGCGGGATCGGTTCCCCGAATCGACGCGCAGACTCGGGAGTCCATCAACGCCAAGCGATTCGACGCGGCCGGGAACGGCCTGTTTCTCGCACGTCAGCTTGAGCATGTTTATGCGGAGGTTTTGACCGAAGATGTTCCGCCTCAGAACGCGCTGGAGTTCTTCCCCATCGACAACTCGGTCGCAGCGGGTGCGCGCTCGCATACCGTGCGACGCAAGGAGATTCGTGGGCAGGCAAAGGTGCATCGTGGAAACGCGCCGCCTCCGCTTGTCTCGATCGGTCAGGAGACTGAAGAGTTCAAGGTCAACCACTACGTCATCGGCGTTGAGCTGGATATTTTCGAGCTTCAGTCAGCGAGTTTTGCAGGGACGGCGATTCGTCAGGAGCTTGAGGACGCTGCTCAAATCATCCTGCTCGAATACCTGAACGCCAAGACGTGGTTTGGCGATGTCGAGAACGATATCACGGGCGTCCTGAACTATCCGTGGCTCGCGAAGCTGGCGCTGTCTCAGGCGTTCAACATGGCCGCGGATGCAGGGGACATGCTCACTGCCCTAACCTACGCGGCGAACAAGCAGGGCAGCGAGACGAACACGGCCTACGCGCCGGACTCGCTTCTTGTCTCGCCCCGCCTGTATCAAATCCTTCAAGCGAAGCGATACGGCACGGTGGACGGCACTCGATTGCTTGCGGAGTTCATGGCGGTGAACCCGCACATCCGAAACGTCGACCAGGCTCTTGAGCTTCAGGGCACGGGTCCGGGCGGGACCGACCAGCTTCTGTTCTATCGCCGGGACCGTCGCTCCATCGCGAACGTGGTTCCCCAGTCGTTCACGATGTTGCCGGCTCAGGCGCATAACTACTCTTGGACCATCCCGTGCTATATGAGTCACGGCGGCGTGGTGCAGCGTGACGTTCTCAATAACCTGTTGGCCTACGTGGAGGTTTCCTGATGGCGACTAAAGACAAGACGGTGGTCGTGCGAAATAACTCGCGCGCTGAGGTTTACGTTTCGTTTCCTTCTTCGGTGAAGGCGCAAGTCGAGGGCGGTTTCGTTGAGGGTCTCGACATCGAGATCCCGCGCAAACCCAAAGCCGACTACACCTCACCGGGCGTTGAATTCGACGCCGCCGACTGGGAAAAAGTCGAGAAGAACCAGGCCATCGCTGGCATGGTTTCGACCGGCGTTCTGCAGGTATCCGCATGAATCCATTCTTCGCAGCCATAGCGCCCGAGTTTTCGGGTGACGACCCCGCGCCCTTTCTGGCGATGGCGGCTGCGAGGATGGACGCGCGCCATTTCGGTGCGCTGTACCCGCAGGCCGAGGCGTATCTTGCCGCGCATCTGATGGCCCTCGCCCACCGCTCCGCCAATAGTGGCGGCGGTGGCGGGGTTGTCGGCGCGGTTAAGTCTGCCTCGACCGGCGGCGTGTCGGTGTCCTACGGGATCGACGGATCAATCGGCGTGGGCGATTCGTCGCTTGCGTCGACCGCCTACGGGCTGGAATACCTGGCGATTCTTAAATCCATCCCTTTGGCGCGGCTTATCAGGGCATGAATTATGGGCGTCAAAGACAACCGAAAAAAGCTCGATAAGGTCCTAAAGCAGCTGGACCTCACCGCCGCGATGTATGTCGTGGTCGGCATTCCCAAGAGCGCGCCGCCTCGCGAAGACGACCCGTCTGTAACGATGGCAGAGGTGGCGTTTTTTAACGAGTTCGGCACCGTCAATGCGCCCGAGCGCTCGTTCATCCGCGCGACCGTCGACAAAGAAAGAGACAAATATTTCCGGATGCAGGAAACGTTCGTCGATGCGCTCTATCAAGGCAAGATCGACCCTAAAAAGTCGCTCGGTCTCCTCGGCGAGCAGGCGAAAGCCGATATCCAGCGCACAATTGCGGCCGGGGTTGCGCCAGCTAATGCCGAGAGCACCATCGAGCGCAAAGGCTCATCGAAAACGCTCGTGGATACCGGCGCGCTTCGCCAGGCTATCGACTACGAGATCCGAGGTGCAAAGTGATCCTCGGCCTACGTCCACAATCGGGGCGCCGTGCTGCCCCGCCCGTAAACAACGAGGGGGTGATCTCGACTATCTATTCGGGGTTTGATTTCAGCGGTGCGATTCAGCCGCTTGGAATGCGCGAGCGCGAGGCGCTGGACCCCGGATTCGCGGAGCGCGCCCGCTATATGCTTTTCACGTACGAGGAATTGCACACCCTCACCGACCAGGTATTGCACCGCGGCGAGTGGTGCGAGGTTTTCGGGTGGGCGGACTGGCAGGATGCGCCCGTTCTGGCGCACAACGAGTACGTTCTTTTGCGCCCGGAGCCCGCCACGTGACCTACACCCCCACAGCTTACGAAAAGGGGCTTTGGCACTGGCTCGACTCCGTGGTGGGGTCGACGGTCGACGATATCCGCTACGCAAATCAGCCGTTTGCGGTCGGCGGTAAAACCGTTGTCACGATCCAGGTTTTGCAGGTCACCCAGGAGATGACGCCGAGCCGCAGGCTGACCATCCCCGGCCGACACGAGGAGATCGAGTCAGCCTATACCGGGACCGTTTCGGTGCAGGTCTTCGGGCCGAATCACCGCGCGATCGCGCAGACGATTGTGCGCTCTTTATGGCGCGATGACATCGGGCGAACGAACACCGCGAACGGCGTCGAGGTGCGCGGCGAGGTCGGCGGGATTCAGGACCTCTCGGCGCTTATCGCGACGGATTACCTGGCGCGCTCGGGCGTTGATTTCTCGTTTTCATTCCGCCAGATATGGACCGCCGACGAGGCAAGCGCCGCGATCACCGCCGCCGCCGCGACCGGCATGGGCGGCACCGCGTTTGTTGAGCAGTCCAAGCGCATCGCCGCGGCGCTTCGCGGCGAGTCGACTGTCACGGTTGGCGCGTCGGTGAGCATGACGGCGAGCGCCACAATCGAGGGCGCATCGACGGTCAGCGTGGGCGCGACGGTCCGCGTTCCGGTCTCCGTGCAGTGCGTCGGGGGGTCGTCTGTGATTGTCGGCGCGATGGCGCGCAGGATTGCAGAGGCTACATGTGCGGGCGCGTCTTCGGTGCTCGTTGGCGGAATGGTGCGCAGGCTCGCGAAGACCTCACCCATTATCGGCGCGTCTAGCGTCATCGCCTCGACGTTGGCTCGACGCATGGCGATCGTCGCGACAAGCGGGGGGTCGGTCGTGACGGCGTCCGGCGGCATTAGGCGCCCTTACGACGATATCGAAGCGCTAAACCCGGATTTTTTCGTCCAGTTCAAATATCCTGTTTACGCCGGGCAACAGGCTCTATTTCGCGATGAGCTTTGCACAAGCCCGGTAACCGACGCGGGCAACCATACGATCGGCGGGGCGAAGAACCCTTTCAGTGGGGACATCGTGCTGACTCAGGCTAGCGCATCGGCTCGCCCGCTGTGGGGCGGGGGAAGTGTGGGGGCAGTTTTTGACGCGATTGATGACTTCCTTGAGAGTCCATCAAGTCTTATTTTGGCTCTGCCCTATACGCTTGGGATTAGGCAGCGGAACACAAACGCAGACACGACAAGGCAGACGTTTATTCACTACGGGGCATCCTATTTGTTTAGAGAGGGAGGCAGCCTAAAATCAGCTGTCGCTTACACCTTTCCCAACGATACCTCCTATCCTAATGATATGTCTGAAGTGATGCTTATCAAGGAGGCGCTAGCCAACCCGCCCGCCGCAACCGCATCTGTAGAATGGAACGGAAACAGGACCGAGCAAACGCAGGCGAGCGAGACGGTAGCCTTCGGAACTTCAGGCCCTATTATCGTTGGATCTCAAGCTGGCTCAATCAGGTTCGCCGCGATGGAGGTTAGTTTTGTTGTCGCATTTGCTCGTGTTTTGTCGGAACCTGAGAAGGCCATATTGCGAGGTGCCCCATGATAATCCTTGCCAAGCACTTGCTAATCTTATGCCCAATCCCCTCCATCGAGGCCGCCAATCAGGCTTGCGTACAGGTCACGGGGCTTGAAGCCTCAGCCAACACCTTCTCAGCCGATAACATCATGCTGATGGGCGGTATCGAATACGCTGTTGCAGGTGTATATGTCACGATGACAGAGTACGAAGACCTTGAGCCGCTGAAACAAGCTCTAGGTGGGCACTACTGGACCACCAAAGAGCAAACCGTTGAGCAAGGTTGGGTTGATGTGCAAAGTGTAGATTTAATTATGTCAGAAAATAATATAACACGCCCCGAAATAGAGGATGAAATCTAATGGCAAAATTAACTGATTTAATCGCAACCACCCTCGCCCAAACCACCGGCTCACTTATCGCGCTACATGCCGGGAACCCCGGCGCGGACGGTTCGGCGAACGAACTCTCGGGCGACGGATACTCGCGCGCAGCCGGGACCTACACGATCTCAGGCGACACCGCGACGCTCGACGACGACGCTGTATTTGGACCCGCGACCGGCGACTGGGGCACTATTACGCACGTCACGATCTGGGCATCGGACGGAACCACCGGGCTGTGGTCGGGTGCGCTCACCGCGTCTAAGACCGTTTTGACCGGCGACGAACTCGTCATCAAATCCGGCGACCTGACCATTCAAGAAACCTAATATTTCACCAGGAGTTGAACAATGAGTTTAGACCATAAAATCGATATCCAAATCTCGCTCGGCGCGCCGTCGGTATCGCGCGCCGGGTTCGGGGTCGTCTTAATCCTCGACGATGGCGCGTCTTTTGCCACGCGCGTTAAAACGATCGCTGCCGCCGACAACTACGCGTCCGACGCCGAGCTCAGCACCGAGTCGATAGCCGCGCTCGCCGCGATCTTCTCGCAGCCGATGGCGCCCACCAAGGCGATCGTCGCGCGCGCGGATACCGCTGGCAGCGAAACGCTCACCGACGCCCTTGGGCTTGCGCGTGACGTTTCAAGCGACTGGTACGGCATCGTATCGGTGAGCCGCCTTGCGGCAGACATCGAGGAGATCGCCGCCTGGGCCGAGGCGAACGGGCGGCTTTTCGTCGCGCAGTCGTCCGACGCCGACATCCTGACCGCCGGATCTGGCGACGTTGCAAGCGGCCTTGCAGCACTCAGCTACCGCAACACCGCGCTCATCTACCACGACACCGACGCCGAGGCGCTTGACGCCGGCTGGCTCGGCGGATTCCTCGCGAAGTCGTTTGACCTGATGGCGCCTACCGCGGTTTACCAGACCGTCGCAGGCGCTGCCCCGTCGCTCGATGACGTCGGCGCGCAGACCATCGTGGAGGGCAAAAACGCGAACTATTACAGCACGCTCAAAGGCGTCCCGGCGACGTTTGGCGGCACGGTCGCAGACGGACACGATATCGAGCATATTGTCACCGGCGCGTGGGTCCGCGCGCGCTTGTCCGAGAGCATCGCGCAGTTGTTTTTGAACGCCACCGAGCGCGGGTCGCGCATCCCGTACAGCGACCTCGGCATCGCGATGTTTGAGCAAGTCACCTATGACGTGCTCAAGCGCGGCGAGGAGATCGGCCACTTTAACCCCGGCACTTCTTCGGTCGCGATGCCCGCGCGCGCCGATGTCCCCCAGGGGGATATCGACGACGGCATCCTTCGCTATGTGTGGGGCGCTCAGTATTCCGGCGTGATTAAATCGGTCGAAATGGTCGGCTATGTCTCGCTTGACTTCAACGGTTTCGAGGAGAATTAAAAATGGCTTTACACGATTACAACTTTGCGCATTGCGCTATCTTAGTGGACGGGTTGCCCGTCGAAGGTTTCAACGGGGACGACGGGGTGGAGATCGCCTATGAGTCCGACGTGTGGACCAGCGAGGCGGGGGCCGACGGGGAAGTGGTGCGTTCTGCCACCAACGACCGGCGAGCGACGATCACCTTTCACCTCAACGAAACAAGCGCGCTCAACGCGTTCTTCCGCGCCAAGGTCCTGGTCGGGCGCACAGCCGGGATCGGCGACACGTTTTCGTTCTTCCTGAAAGACCTGCACACCGGCGAGACCGTCACCGCGCCGCAGTGCTGGGTCCAAACCGACCCGGGCGTCACCAAGGCGCGAGCAGCTGGCGCGCGCGATTGGGTGTGCATGGGCGCTGACGTCACGATCACGGGAGGCATTTAATGTTGGATTCTCACGAGACAACTTTGGTCGATGATTTCGGTCTGGAGCATAATTATTCAACCCAGCTCTACCCCGCGGGCGAGGGGTTTAAGCTGCTCCCGATCATCGTCAAAATGGCCAGCGGGCCGATCGGCGACCTTATCGACGCCATCGGCACCGACGGGCTCAACGCGGACATCGACGGCGCCAAATTATCGTCCGCCCTGGGCGGGATTGCGCAGGCGATTATCGCCGAGGGGAGCGAGGAATTCTTAAAACGAATCCTCAAATATACCATCCGCGATTCGGCGAAGGTCCCGCTTGGTTTTGACAAGGCCTACCAGGGGAATTATGGCGAACTTTTCGCAGCGATCGCCTGGGTGTTGATGAAAAACTACGGCCCTTTTTTTCAAAGACACCTCGCGGGCGGCTTGTCACAAGTCAAAGCGCGCTTGGCGAGCGTGTCAACAGACTGACCGAGAAAAGCGGGGTCGAGTGGCTCTACTGGCGCCTTTGGCTACAAAAGAACACCGACCCCGTGCACGTCCGCCGCACCTGGACGATCTACGACGTCCTAGACGCACACGAGGCACTCGACGTCGAGGCTGACATCGAGGAAACCATAGCAAGGAAGCAACGGTGATAGTTCGCGAGTTGGTCACAGCACTGGGGTTTAATGTCGACGAAAAAGCGCTCGGCGGATACGAGCGCCGAATCGGCGGCCTTAAAAAGTCCCTCGCCGTTGTCGCAGGTGCGGCAGCAGCGGGCGGGGCTGCGCTCTTCGCGCTGGCGCAAAAGGCGGCGAACGTCGGCGATGACGCGGCGAAAACCGGCGTCGCGATCGGCCTAACCGCCGAGCAGGTGCAGGAGTATCGCCACGCCGCGAGCCTTGCGGGAATCGATTCCGGCCAGCTGACCTCGGCGTTTATGCGGCTTACCAAAAGCGCAGGCGACGCCGATAAGGGGAGCGCGACACTTGCCCAAACGTTCGCCGACCTTGGCGTGGAGCTTCGAGGGGTTGATGGCGAGCTCAAAGACTCCTCGACGCTATTCGAGGAGGTCGCCGACGGCATCGCAAAGATGCCCGATGGAACGGCTAAGGCCGCCGCCGCTATGAATCTTTTCGGGCGCTCGGGCGGGCGAATGCTCACGCTGCTAAATACGGGCGCCGATGGCATTCGCGAGGCTAGACAGGAGGCGCGCGACCTTGGCGCGGTTCTGTCTAACGATGCGGCGGCGGCAGGCGAGTCGTTTAACGACACGTTTTTCAGGCTACAACAACTCGTCGGTGGCCTGGCGCTACAACTCGGGTCGGCGCTTATCCCGGAGATCGACGACGCAGGCCAGGGTCTTTTGGAGCTCGTGAAGGCCAACCGCGAACTTATCCGGGTGAAGATGCGCGAGTTCATCCAAGCGGTTGTGAAGGCGTTCAAAATCGCGGCGATCTGGGCGAAGCGCATCGCTGAGGGCGTCGCGGTTATCACGCGCGCGCTGGGCGGGTTCGAGAGAGCGTTAAAGCTCGCCATCCCGCTGCTCCTTGCGTTCGTTGCGTTCAAGGGAATCGCAGGCGTCGCCGCGCTCGCCAAAAGTTTTATGCTCGCAGCGAGCGCCGTTAAAGCGTTCGGGGTTCAAGGGCTACTGGCCTGGGCGAAGATACTCGCGCCCATCGCCCTAGTCGTTGCGGGTATCGCGCTTGTTATCCTGATTTTGGAGGATCTTGTCGCGTGGTCGGAGGGTCGCGACTCGGTGTTCGGCGGGCTGTTCCCAGATGTCGCGTTCGAGGATATCAAAAAATATATCGGCTGGATTATGATCGCGCTCGGCGCAATCATTGGCCTGATAGCGTTGGTCGCCGGCGGCTGGGTCATCGCTGTGGTCGCCGCGGTCGGGGTCGCCGCTGGGGTGTTCGCGCAGTTCTACGACGATATGGTCGACTGGACCGCGGGGGCGATCGGCAAGGTGGCGGCGTTCTTCGCGGCGATGGGCGACTCGATCAAGGCCGTTTTCATGGGCGTTGTCGATGCAATAACCAGCGCCATCAATAACGTATCGGGCAAGGTCAACAAGGTCGTAGGCGGCGCGCGCTCGCTTCTAAACAAGCTCACGGGCGTCAATATAGGGTCCGGCGAAGCACTCGCCGGCGCGCAGGTCGGCGGGGGCGCTGCGGGCCCGGGCGTCGACGCGGGCAGGCGCGCCGCGCAGGTCCAAAACAACCGATCGGCCACGTCGAGTATCGGCAAGGTCGAAGTGCAGGTGCAGGGGTCTAGCGGGATGGGCCCCGAAGAAATGTCACGCGCGACCGAGGAGGGCGTTAGGCGCGCGATGTCTAGACAACTCGCCAACGCGGGCGCAGCTTTTGACGGCGGGGGCTACTAATGGCCGAATATACGATCATGCTGCACGGGTCGATCATCGGGGATATCGTCACGCTCGACGCGACCGAATCCGAGATGCACACCCAGGACGCGGAGGTCACCGAATTCCCGACCGAGACCGGCGGGGCTATCACCGACCACGTGCGCGCGAAACAACTCACGCTCTTGCTCAGGGGGACGCTGTCGGCTTCGCCACTAGATGAGTCGCTACAGTCCGAGTTGAGGTTAGAAGACGCGCACGAGGCGCTTCTGGCAGCCGTCGAGGAAGGCGCGCCGACGACCATCGTCACTGGCCTGACGTTTTACCAAAATATGGTGATTCGCTCGTACTCAGCGGAGCGATCGGGGCAAGGTGGGCGGGCGCTCGCCGTGGTGCTGGATCTGGTGCAGGTGCGGATCGTCGACGAGGTCGAGGTTGATATTCCGCCGTCGATACTCGATCCGAAAACAACGCGGCCTGACGGGCAATCCAAGAAGGACGCGGGCGCACAGACCGGCCAAAAACCTGATGAGAACGAAACCAAAGCGGCCGCGTCGGGCTTGAAACAAATCACTGGTGGAGGCTCGATTCTCGGCGGGCTAGGCCAGGGCGTGTCGGGGTTATTTCCATGAGAATTTTGCCGATATTTACGAGTTCCACCTTCTTCGAGTACGTGATCGACCTCGACGGCGCAGACTGGGTGCTGCGCTTTCGTTGGTCTTCGCGTTTCGACACGTGGTATCTCGACGTCTTTGACGCCGACGAGCAACCCGTTGCGCTTGGCGTTCGCCTGGTGCTTGGCGTGGATCTCCTCGCGACATATCCCGGCGAGAAACCCGCGGGGATGCTCGCGGTTATCACGCTCGACAAGACGCCCACAGACCCAGGTTTCGGTTCGTTTGATCGTGGTCACCGCCTTGTTTATTTCGAGGCCGCCGATATCGAGGCCGTGCCGCCTCCGAGCTTGAGGATCTACGATGCAGTTTAACCGGCGCGCAAAACTCCGGGTTGGGAATCGTGAGTGGACCGAGCTGCGGTTGGTGCTAGT
>Ga0209075_1001049_pt1 | contig 26546 bp, 25 predicted proteins | sample Stecom2011_FD_187523 | JGI IMG/M metagenome (GOLD analysis project Ga0209075, IMG submission 187523) | Agricultural soil microbial communities from Utah to study Nitrogen management - Steer compost 2011 (SPAdes) (version 2) | ecosystem: Environmental > Terrestrial > Soil > Agricultural land...
CTCACCGGATCGCGACGACTAAACACACCCACCAAACGCATATCTGGGTTTTGTGCCAGCGCTGCTTCAACGCCACGTCCTAAATTGCCATAACCGGCAATGGCTACTCTGATTCGATGCGACATAATGATTGACCTCTACAGTTAAAACACAAACACAATTAAATGCGCAATTGGTTTACAGCTTACTTTTTTCAGCTAAAGCGACAGCCTTAAACATAGCTCGACGCTTATTCAGGGTTTCTTCCCACTCCAACTCTGGCTGTGAGTCGGCGACAATTCCTGCTCCAGCTTGCACATGCAACTGGCCGTCTTTAATCACTGCAGTGCGAATCGCAATTGCAGTGTCCATATTACCATTCCACGCCCAATAGCCGACTGCGCCGCCATACACGCCACGTTTGATAGGCTCAAGCTGATCAATGATTTCCATGGCGCGTACTTTTGGTGCGCCAGATAAGGTACCCGCAGGTAAAATAGCCCGTAGCGCATCCATCGAATTGAGCTCTTCACGCAAATGCCCAGTGACATTCGACACGATATGCATCACGTTAGAGTAACGCTCAATAATCATTTTCTCGGTGACTTTAACGCTACCTGTTTGCGCCACTCGCCCCACATCATTGCGACCCAAATCAATCAGCATCAAGTGCTCGGCCAGCTCTTTTTTATCGGCCAGCAATTCATGTTCAAGGGCGATATCTTGCTCTTCTGTAGCACCACGCGGACGCGTACCGGCAATCGGTCGCACAGTAATTAAGCCATCTTCAACCCGCACCAACACCTCAGGCGAACTGCCGACCACATGAAACTCAGAAAAGTTAAAAAAGTACATGTATGGGGTGGGGTTAAAGCAGCGTAGCGCGCGATACAGATCAATTGGCGCCGCGCTAAAAGGCACGGACATGCGCTGAGAAATCACCACTTGCATGCAGTCACCGGCAGCGATGTAGTCTTTAATCGTTAACACAGCCTGCTCATAATCGCTGCGACTGAAGCTCGAAGTGAACTCTGGCTCAGTGCCGTCGATCGCGTTTAAATCAACGCCTAAACGCGGAGTAAAGGGCTGGCGTAACTGCTCAGAGAGCTGCTCAAGCTGTGCTAAACCCTGCTGATAAGCATCGGCTTGGCTTGGATCGGCCAAAACGATTAAATGCAGTTTGCCAGCAAGGTTATCAAACACCACCACCGCATCAGACACTAACAATAGAATATCGGGCGTGCCGAGCGGATCAGGATTGGGGCAATGGGCTAAGCGCTGCTCAACATAGCGCACACTGTCATAGCCAAAATAACCGACTAAACCACCATTAAAGCGTGGCAAACCTGCCAGCGTTGGCACCTGATAGCGCGCTTTAAAACTTTCGACAAAGGCCAGCGGGTCATCAACCTCTAGGTCTTCGACAACCTGCTCATCAGTCATCACGCGCACGCGTTTACCATCAACACGCAAACGAGTGCGGCTGGGTAAACCAATGATCGAAAAGCGCCCCCACTTCTCACCGCCCTGTACGGACTCCAAGAGGTATGAGTAAGGTGCATCAGCAAGTTTTAAATAAATTGATAGCGGCGTATCAAAGTCGGCCAGCGTTTCGCGAGCCAAAGGAATACGGTTATAGCCTTGGTCAGCTAAACGCAAAAACTCTTCGTGGGTCATATCAGCCTCGTGGCAAGAGGGAAAACGGGAACACAAACAATGCCGCCAAACTGGCGACGAATAAAATTTAGACGCGCCAACGCCAACGGCCGGATGCCGCTGGTAACGTGCCTATCAATAGTTTGCGATCAACAACCACGAGCGGGTCCCTTGGTGCGGACTGAAATAAGAGCCAACACTAGCGCAGGCCATGCTAACGCGCAACCTGTAGATGCGAGTTTTTACTAATTTAACCCAGAACAACGGGTGTTCTTCGCGCGCCTGAAATGGCTTATCCAGCCAGCAGATGAGTGCGCTCGATAAAATCCCCCACCCAATATCTACTGTATGCGTTTTATCCAGCCGCTGCTGATTGCGCCAAATACTCACGCACCTCTGTGGGCGTGCCGGTGAACTCTGCAACGCCATAGCGGTGGGCTAATTGATATTCATACATTGGGTCATAATAGTCTCTTAACATCCGCTCAATCCAAGCACGATGCAGACTGTTATCGCCACGCTGGTGGGCCACTAAGGCCTGCTGCAACAGTGCATCAATCTCTTGATATAAAGCGCCACCTAAACGCTTTTGCGTTCTCTGCAAAGAATCCGTGAGATCATGACTAAAGGCGGCAAAGCCGGCTTCTTCACCTAGCGCTTGCCGCCACTCATCGAGCTTATACAAAATATAATTACGAAAGCTATGTTCGACACGCTGCTCTAAGCTGGCCATCACCACCACAATGGGTGCCTGCGCCATGCGCTCACGCAGTTGCAACGGAATCGCACAGCGACCAATCAGCTTGCTTTCATCTTCAAGCAAAATACGTTGATTGGGACGGGCATGATGCTGACGTAATAAAGCAATTGCTAAACTGTTTTCAAAATCAATGGGGGTGGGCTGCCCTTCTGGGCGCTTACCAAACGAGCTGCCGCGGTGGTGGGCAAGCCCCTCCAAATCAATGCTGTTATCCAGACTATTGAGCAAATCAGTTTTCGCACAGCCGGTATGCCCAGCAACAATACAAAACTGACTGGCAGCAACAATCTGTTCTTGGCTATCAATTAAAAAACGGCGCATGGCTTTGTAACCACCGGTAATGCGCGGATACTCGCAACCGGCATCTTTCATCCACTGCTGGACAATCTGACTGCGTAAACCACCACGAAAACAATACAAATAGCCCTCTGGGTTATCACGTGCAAAGGCCAGCCATTGCTCCATCCGCTGTTGTTTAATCTCATCACCCACCAACTGATGACCTAATGCGAGAGCCGCCGCTTGCCCTTGCTGCTTATAGCAGGTACCCACTTGAGCACGCTCATCATCGGTCATCAGCGGCAGGTTAACCGTATATGGAAATGCGCCTTTGCTGAATTCCAACGGCGCACGGGTATCCATCATTGGTGTATCAGTTAAAAACAGACGGGTAAAATCTTCAGTGTCTGCACGGCTCATGCCCGTACCTCAATACGGTAATCATCACGCGCGGCAACTAATTCGCCAATGCATTGTGCATAAACGCCAGCAGTAGTGAGCACTTGCTCTAAAGCGGTGGCATGCTCAGGCTGCACTGCAATCAATAAGCCACCGCTGGTTTGCGGATCACAAAACAAGGCACGCTGTTCATCACTTAACGGTGCCAGCTTATCGCCGTAGGATTCAAAATTACGTGTAGTACCGCCAGGTAAACAGCCTTGGGCAATGTAATCACGCACCGGTGGCAGCAGTGGGATTTTTTGCTCAAACAACACCGCATTGACGCCACTGCCTTCGCAGACTTCCAGCAAATGCCCCATCAGACCAAAACCTGTGACATCGGTAATGGCTTCAACACCAGGCAAATGAGCCACTTGCGCACCCACTTTATTCATCTGGCACATCACATCACGGGCTAAAAACTCGTGCTCACTGCGTAATTTCTTCTGTTTCTGCGCGGTGGTTAAAATACCGACACCCAGTGGTTTGGTCAGATACAAGCGGCAACCGGCCGTGGCGGTATTGTTTTGTTTGAGCTGATCTTTATTGACAATACCCGTCACCGCCAGACCAAAGATGGGCTCAGGTGAGTCGATGCTATGACCACCTGCCAGCATAATTCCGGCTTCGGCACAGGCTTGACGGCCACCATCAATCACGCGCTGGGCAACTTCAGGCGGCAATACATTTACCGGCCAACCGAGGATAGCAATGGCCATAATGGGCTTGCCACCCATCGCATAAATATCACTGATGGCATTGGTAGCGGCGATCCGACCAAAATCAAACGGATCATCAGCAATCGGCATAAAGAAATCAGTGGTACTGAGAATCACCTGATTGTTGCCAATATCATAGGCTGCGGCATCATCTTTACTGCTGTTACCCACTAGCAAATTGGCATCGGTGGGAAAAGTTAGATTAGATTTTAAAATTTGATCGAGAATCTTAGGAGATATTTTGCAACCACAACCAGCGCCATGGCTGTATTCGGTTAAGCGTATTGCTGAGGCGGGCGTCTGACTGCTCATCGGCTTGTTCACTTGCGGCTTACCCCTAAATAGTTACATGATTTTCAGATGTGCATGATACACCTGCAAGACCACAGTAAAAGCGGCAGGCGTACTCAGGATTATTTTATCTTGAGAATTTTGATCTCAGCATGCCTTAGTGCTGAACGCAGTTAAGGCTGTTTACACGAGTCGTCAGAGGAAATATCTCTGAGCAGCGCACTTTAGAAACGAAGAAATGTCTCCTCGCCAGTTCAAGTACGACGAGGAGAGGCACGGTCTAACCTACAGAAACAGTTCGCGCAGATCATCCACCACTAACGCTGGATTCTCAGCACTGATCGGCTGGCCATAGTTATAACCATAGGTCACCGCAATACAGGCAACACCAGCAGCATGGGCAGCAAGGACATCATTGCGCGAGTCACCGACAAACAGACACTGTTCTGCAGTCACCTGCGCTTGCTGCATCACCCAGAGCAAACCGGCGGGATCAGGCTTTTTCTCTGGCAAGGTATCACCACCAACGATCCACTGGAAAAACTCCGCCATAGTTGTATCAGCCAGCAATCGTGGTAAGAATTTCTCCGGTTTATTGGTGACTAAAGCCAGCTTAACACCAAGCAAATGCAAAGATTTCAAGGTATCGAGAGCTCCAGGGTAGAGCGTGGTTAAACTGTCCCCACTGCCATACACCTGCATAAAAATTGCCAGCGCTTCGGCTTCTTGTTCCGCAGTAATGGCCTGATGATCAATGTCATCAGCCAGAGCGCGGCGCACTAAGACGGGCGCGCCATTACCGACCCAATTGCGCACCTTCTCCATACCTGCTGGCGCACGGCCTAGCTGCAACAGCATTTTATCTGTGGCTACGGCTAAATCAGGCACCGAGTCAATTAAGGTGCCATCCAGATCGAACATGACCAGCTTAGGCAACTGTCCGTTCAACACACCAAGCAAGGTTTTCACTGCTGCACACCTGCCAGCTCTGCACGCATCGCAGAGATCACCTGGGCATAATCTGGCGCATTAAAAATAGCTGAGCCAGCCACAAAGGTATCAGCGCCTGCTTGGGCAATTGCTTTGATATTTTTAATATTCACGCCGCCATCGACTTGCAAACGAATCGGCAAACCGCTGGCATCAATCAGCTCACGCGCTTCACGCAATTTGTCCAAAGTGCCGGGGATAAATGACTGCCCACCAAAGCCTGGGTTGACACTCATCAAGAGCACCATGTCGACTTTATCTAAGACGTACTTTAGTACGTCCAACGGCGTTGCCGGGTTAAATACCAGACCAGCTTTACAGCCACCTTGTTTGATCAACTGTAAGGAGCGATCCACATGCTCGGAAGCTTCAGGGTGAAAAGTAATGTAACTGGCACCCGCCTCAATAAAATCACCAATAATGCGATCCACTGGTTTGACCATCAAATGCACATCAATCGGCGCAGTAATGCCGTATTTACGCAGCGCGGTGCAGACCATTGGACCAATCGTCAGGTTAGGCACGTAATGGTTATCCATCACATCAAAGTGCACGGTATCTGCACCAGCAGCGAGAACACGGTCAACATCTTCACCTAAGCGAGCAAAATCGGCGGATAAAATAGATGGGGCAATTACAAAAGGCTGCATAGCGTCCTCGGGATCAAGTTGATCAAAGTATGGCTGTGGTGAACACAATAAAAAGTATTGGCTGATGCGACTATCTTAGCGCAATTCGTTAAGTTGCGGGCTTGCAGAAGACAAAACCAATCGTTTGCATACGCTGCTGATTGGCGATGCTTGAATGACGTTTAACTCGATGTAAACAACATGAGATTGGATGCTGTGGATTTTTATCTAGGGCAGCCGGAGATGCGGTCGGCTCATCTAGTCAGTAATGGCTTCGACTCTTTGCGCTGTAATGGTGTAAGCAGAATCAGCCAACTGATTGCTACTGACTTCAACCCGCAAGGTTCCTTCAACCCACAGAGGCTGGTAAATATCAGCTAGATCGATGCCTTTAGCATAACGTATTAGGACAATTTGATTCGGCGGTGGCGGCGGTACATGAATACAAGCGCCTGGGTATGGCACCAAAAAGAACTCAACAAAACGGCCTTGCTCATTGGTTTCTAGCGGCACTGGATAGCCGCCCAATAATATTTTTGTACCATCCAGCGCAGTTACGGTTTGCGCTGAATACATCACTGCAGGTAAGTTTTTATCTGTTGATCGCAGTCCGCCTGGGACATAAAAACCACTTTCTGCCTCAGGCGTGTCGTGACTAATGTCAGGCATATCCAGCAGCGCTTGACGATCAGACTCTGGCATTAAGTCCAGCCAATCGGTTTCTTCAAGCGCTGCTTGCGCAGCACCGACGAACAGCAGTAAAGCCAGCCACAAGCAACGCATAGTCCATCCTTTTAACGCTTGTTGAGCGCTTCAACAATAAACAACAGGACAATGGCACCGACTACCGCACCGATGAATCCAGCGGGCTGTCCGGCTTGATAAACACCTAAGGCTTGACCACCGTAAGTCGCAGCCACAGAACCGGCCAGACCTAAAATAATCGTCATTATCCAGCCTAAACCACTACGACCAGGCTTTAATAAGCGCGCAATGATACCGACTAACAAACCGATAATTAATGTGCCTAGAATACCCATATCGTTTCTCCCTGCATGTTAATAATGGTGTTCTTGCTAGACCGTATTATGACACTGCAGTTCAGTCTAGACTTAGAGCAACGCTTCCAGCTCCACAATTTGCTGCTGTAAACGTTGAGCTGTCGCACTGCGCAAAGTGGCATGACCGACTTTACGCCCTGCTTTCGGCGCTTTGGAATAATCATGCAAGTGGCAATCAGCAATGCTTAATACCTTGCTCGCCTCTGGCACGCTGCCAATAAAGTTGAGCATGGCGCTATGTTCCACACTTGCCGTAGAGCCCAATGGTAATCCAGCAACTGCGCGCAAGTGATTTTCAAACTGACTGCACTCAGAGCCTTCAATAGTCCAGTGTCCAGAGTTGTGGACGCGCGGCGCAATTTCGTTAGCCTTTAAACCGCCATCCACTTCAAAGAATTCAAAAGCCAGCACACCGACGTAATCTAGCTCTTGTAACACACGACTGGCGTAGTCTTGCGCCAATGCTTGTAAAGGATGCGCATCACTGGCCACGGACAAATGCAAAATACCGTCGTTATGAATGTTGTGCACCAGTGGATAGCATTGCACTTCACCATCACGACCGCGCACCGCCACTAATGAAACCTCACCACTAAAGGCAACAAAGCCTTCTAAAATGCAAGGAACATTGCCTAAGTAAGCAAAGGCATCGACGACATCCGAGGCTTCTCGTAAAACCTTCTGACCTTTGCCGTCATAGCCTAAGGTGCGAGTTTTCAACACCGCAGGTAAGCCAATTTGCTGAACGGCTGTCTCTAAATCAGCTTGCGACAAAACATCAGCAAACTCGGTGGTTGGGATACCCAGCTGTTTAAACATGGATTTTTCAAACCAGCGGTCACGAGCGATACGCAGTGCATTAGCACTGGGGTACACCGGTACAAACTGCTCAAGATATGCCACGGTTTCCGCTGGCACACTTTCAAACTCAAAGGTCACTAAGTCGACGGATTGCGCCATCTTCTGCAAATGCTCCGGCGAGCTGTAATCTGCATGCAGGTGCTCACCTAAAGCGGCAGCGCAAGCATCCACTGCAGGATCAAGAAAAGTAAACTGCATCCCTAAAGGTGTACCGGCTAACGCCAACATGCGTCCCAGCTGACCACCACCAATCACGCCAACTTTCATGACTTAAGCCTCTCGTGGATCTGGATTATCTAATACTGCTTGTGTTTGCTTTTCACGGTAGGCATTGAGCGCTACATGAAACTCAGGGTACTGATGACCGACAATACTCGCGGCCAATAAAGCAGCATTCACCGCACCGGCTTTACCGATGGATAAAGTCGCCACAGGCACACCGGCTGGCATTTGCACGATCGACAATAAAGAATCAACACCGGACAGCATGGATGATTGCACTGGGACGCCAAGCACAGGCAAGTGAGTTTTCGCCGCACACATGCCCGGCAAATGCGCCGCACCGCCAGCGCCCGCAATGATTACTTGCAAGCCACGTTGATGCGCTTGTTCGGCATAACTGAACAATAAGTCTGGAGTACGGTGTGCAGATACCACTTGCACTTCATAAGGAATGCCGAGGGTTTCCAGCATTTCTACGCTGTGGCTCATTGTGCTCCAATCGGACTTGGAACCCATAATCACGCCTACCAGTGGACTCATCAGTGTTGCCTCTTCAAGTTTGAGCGCCTCTTTAGCGCGGCAAAAATAACAAACCACGCAACACGGCGTGGCTTAGTCGATGAAACAGTCAAGAATTGTAAGCGCACAATTATAGCGCATTTGTCGCACATTGCTAAAACGCTTAGCGACAAACGTCGATTTATTGTGTCTTGAGTTAACGCCCGCCTTGTACAGTCAAGCCAACACCTAACTCAACCGCTAGCGCCCATGGCAGCAATAAAGTATCCAACAGTGCACTAAAAGGCAGATCAAGCGCTGCATATTTGGGCGCATAGGCGCCGAAGCGCTCCAGCGGGTAGCAGCCGCCTTGCAAACTGTACCAATCCAAGCGGGTGCCAGCATAAATCACTGGCGCACCAGCCTGCGCAGCATTGAGAGTGCGCACACTGGCACAGCCAGCAATGCCAAGCAAGACCAGCACCAGCAAGAAGCGCAAGGGGTTACTCATCCCAGCCCGCTTGATGATGCTCGCCCCAGCGCGGCAACATATCTTGTGGGATTTGCAAAATATTCAGAATCCGCGCCACAACAAAATCAACTAAGTCATCAATGCTTTGTGGTTGATGATAAAAGCCTGGCGAAGCAGGCAAAATCACTGCGCCCATATTCGACAGTTTCAACATATTTTCTAAGTGAATACTGGAGTAAGGCGCTTCACGCGGCACAATCACCAGCTGACGACGCTCTTTTAGCACCACATCCGCGGCACGCTCAATCAAACTATTACAAGCACCGGTGGCAATCGCAGACAAAGTTCCGGTTGAGCAAGGTACAACCACCATGGCGCTGGGCGCACCAGAACCTGAGGCCACTGACGACATCCAGTCTTCTTTGCCATACACACGTATCTGTCCAGCGGCAGCGCCGGTGTATTCAGTCAAAAACTGCTGCATTGCTTGCGGCTTTGGCGGCAACAACACATCGGTTTCTGTGGCCAGCACCAGTTGCGCCGCTTTAGAAATCAAGAAATGCACTTCGCGATCTTCTTGCACTAAACAATCGAGCAGACGCAAACCGTACTGCGCCCCAGAAGCGCCGGTCATGGCTAAAGTAACTCGCGCTGGCCCCATCATTATTTAGCCTCCAAAGCATCAATCAGTTGCGCATGAATCCCGCCAAAACCACCATTACTCATAATCACCACTTGAGTATCTGCCTGGGCCAACGCTAAAACGCCAGCGATGATCTCCGCCAAACTCGTGCAGACCTGCGTCGGTACCGGCGCATCAGCCACGGTGCCAGCTAAATCCCAACCAAGGTTATCTGGTGCATACCAAAATACGTGATCGGCATCCGCAGTAGATGGCGCTAATCCTTCACGATGCGCACCCAGCTTCATCGAGTTAGAGCGCGGCTCAATTACTGCAATAATCTGTTGCTTGCCAACCTGCTTACGCAAACCATCTAAGGTGCTGGCAATTGCCGTTGGGTGATGAGCAAAGTCGTCATACACGGTCACGCCACGCACACAAGCCAGCTTCTGCATACGACGTTTAACATTTTGAAACTCGGCTAACGCTTGTGCGCCATGCTTCGCCGTCACGCCCACATGCCGCGCTGCTGCTAAAGCGGCTAGCGCATTGGCGACATTATGCAGACCAGTGAGTGACCACTGCACGCGGCCTTGCTCAACGCCGTCGAGGGTGACGCTAAAATCTGAGCCATCCTCTTTCAGCAGCTGCGCTTGCCACTGTCCATCAGCACCGGTGGTTTGCACTGGCGTCCAGCAACCTTTAGCAATCACCCGTTGCAGCGCTTCTTCGCGCGCAGGGTAAATCACCAGTCCATTGCTCGGCACAGTGCGCAGCAAATGATGAAACTGCAATTCAATGGCGGCTAAATCAGGAAAAATATCCGCATGATCAAATTCTAAGTTGTTGAGCACCGTGGTACGCGGACGGTAATGCACGCATTTTGAACGCTTATCAAAAAAAGCGCTGTCATATTCATCGGCTTCAACCACAAAAAAATCAGTTGCGCCCAAACGCGCCGACACACCAAAGTTCTGCGGCACACCGCCAATTAAAAACCCAGGCTGCATACCGGCATACTCTAAGATCCAAGCCAGCATACTGCTGGTTGTGGTTTTGCCGTGGGTCCCAGCAACCGCCAATACCCAGCGGCCTTGCAAGACATGCTCAGCCAGCCACTGTGGCCCGGAAACATAAGGCAGCCCTGCATCGAGCATATATTCCACCGCTGGATTACCACGTGACAATGCATTGCCCACGACCACTAAATCAGGTGCCGGCTTTAAATGCTCAGGAGCATACCCCTGCATCAGCGCAATGCCCTGCTCTTCAAGCTGCGTACTCATTGGCGGATACACATTGGCATCGGAACCGGTGACGCGATGCCCCAACTCTTTAGCCAGTAACGCTAAAGACCCCATAAATGTGCCGCAGATGCCTAAAATATGAATATGCATACAAACCTCAAATAATTGCCCGCAAGATTACCACAAGCATCACGATTCAACTGCGCACCAACCTCCACCTCAGATTTGCAACCCATCGCAGTTATAGGGCAGGATTGCTCAACACTGATGACCATTAAACAGAAAAGAGAGTTGCCATGCGCATCATTTCCGCCAGCTTAGAACATCTAGACCAGCTCACCCCAATGTTTATCCGTTACCGTGAACTTTATGGTGCGATGCCACAAGCAGAGGCCTCAAAAGAGTTTTTAGCCGAGCGCCTGAATAAACAAGAAGCCATTATTTTACTGGCTTTTGAAGAAGACACTCTGCTGGGCTTCTGCCTGGTTTATCCAAGCTTTTCTTCAGTTTCTTTACGTCCCATGTGGATTATTAATGACATGTATGTCGCCGAAGACGCTCGACGCAAACACATTGCCCAACAACTGCTCAAGGCGCTAGCTGAACAAGCTCGCAGTAACGATGCCGTACGTCTGCGCGTCTCGATTCATGCCAGCAATGAAATCGCCCAACGTCTCTACGAATCCGCCGAGTTCGCGGAAGATCAGAACTTTAGAAACTATATTTTACCGCTATAAACTCACGGTAGCGTGAGTGTTAAAGCAAGCAGGATTGTGGACATTATTCCTTACAACTAGCACCGCCCTGTTTAGCAATAAAACACTAAGCGTGAATACTTGGTATACACCAACAAATACCACTATAATTGCCGCACTTTTTCTCTTTTAACTGGATATTCACATGAGCTTTAGCAAGATCCCTGCTGGTAAAGACGTACCTAACGACATCTACGTAGCGATTGAAATCCCAGCCAATCACGCGCCAATCAAGTATGAAATTGACACCGAAACTGACAACCTGATGGTTGACCGTTTTATGGCGACCCCAATGTTCTACCCTGCCAACTACGGTTTCATTCCAAACACTTTGGCTGACGATGGCGATGCTTTAGATGTTTTAGTGGTCACTCCTTACCCAGTCGCACCAGGCTCAGTGATCCGTGCGCGCCCAATTGGCGTACTACACATGACTGACGAAGCCGGTGGTGATGCTAAACTAATTGCCGTTCCACACGAAAAACTCACGCAATTGTATAACGATGTTCACGAGTACACTGATCTGCCACCGTTGTTGATTGAGCAAATCAAACACTTCTTTGAAAACTACAAAGATTTGGAAAAAGGCAAATGGGTTAAAGTTGAAGGCTGGGGTGATGCCGCCGCTGCTCGTGAAGAAATCATTAAAGCAGTTGCTGCTTACAAAAAATAAGTAACCTATCAACTAAAGGCCGATGCTCGTCATCGTGCCTTTAGTGCAAGCTTTAGACAGCTTTACTTTCCATATATATTTTATGTAACTATAATTCCAGCAGGTTTAAGCAACACTCTATTCGGCGAATGGGTTTAATTAATGCGCGCATTCTTGCTTGTCCTTCTATGCAGCAGCTTTCTGTTTGGTTGCAGCAATGAGTCAGACCCTTTGCGCATTGGTAGCAACCGCTGGCTAGGCTACGCTCCTTTTTATCTCGCAGATGAACTCGGCTGGGGTTCTTTAGCAAATATTCGTTTAGTTGAATACCCTACATCCAATGGCGTCGTTCGTGGCATGCACAATGGCCTGCTTGATGCAGCGCTCCTCACTTTAGATGAAGCAATCGTACTGCAAAGTACAGGTCATAATATTGAGATATTACTGATTACCAACATCTCTGCGGGCGCTGACGTTCTTTATGCTCGCTCATCTATACGTCATACCCATGAACTCAAAGGGAAACGTATTGCCGTTGAAGGAGGCACCTTAGGCACGTACTTTTTATCACGTACTTTAGAAGAAGCAAAGCTAACCGCTGATGATGTTGAAGTCATCAGTCTTCCAGCCTACATGCACGCAAACGAGTTTAAAAAAGGCTCTATTGATGCAGCTGTAAACACCTCAGCAGCAAAGATACAGTTCAACGACAATGGTGCTCTACCTCTCTTCACCAGCCGCGATTTACATGATGAAATCTTTGATGTGCTTGTGGTAAACCGTGAGCGCACCAGCCCGGAATTACGCTCACGCTTAAGCGGCTTATGGTTTAGCAGCCTAGATGCTTGGCTTACTCATCGCGACAACAGCGACAAACGTCTATATCGACGCTTAGGTTTAGATGAGCAATCATTAAACCTTACTTTGAGCGGTCTTGTTATGGGTGACAAAGCACTGAACGGTCTGTACTTCGAGCAAGATCTATTAGCTGCGCGCATTCAACAAATGCAAGCTTTTATGCTTGATCACGGCCTACTTCTGCAACCGATTGACGTCAGTAAGTTACTACCCACCTGTGCAGGTGACGCATGTTAAACCGCTATTCTCTGCGTCGCTCGATACCTGCTTTACTGGCTATTTTCGCGTTGATTTTTGCTGCGCTACTAATACTTATTTTACTACCTATCAGTCAAAAAAACGCGCTCGACTCATGGAGCAACTACACCAACCACATGCTCATTCAGTTACAAAGCAGCCTGAATGATCATTTACGCCTAGACCGCACAGAAGAGATGGCCACTGAGCTCGCCGAGCTTGGCAGCCTGCCCAATGTACTATGGGCTGCGGTGATCGATACAGAGCTGCGTACCGTTGCAGCAACCCGCTTAGGTATAGAGGCAAGCATTCACACTCAGCTCGACGAAAAGCAGCTCAGCGATTTGATGCATAAACATACACCTTCCTGGCTCCCTCTAAAAAAGCAACGCTATTTAGCGGTATACCCACTGAATCGCCAGCAATTTAATAGCAATGATCAGTCAGCGGCCCTATTAGTCGAATTAGACTTCACACCGTTTTTACGACAAACAACCAGCAATGTCTGGTTATACCTTGGACAAGCGCTACTTTTACTGCTGGTACTGGGTTTGATTTTAAGTCGCTTATACTTTCATCTGGTGGTCAAACGTATCACCCACATCAGCGATGTAACGCAACGTTATGCTTCAGGCAACCTGCAAGTGCGCACCCTCCTGCATGGCAAAGATGAAATTAGCCAACTTGGAGCTGGCATCAATAACATGCTTAGGCAGTTAGAGAACAATAATAAAGCACTGAAAGAAAGCGAACTCATGCTGCGCAACTTGGTTAGTGCAGCACCAGTGGGCTTATTGGTCATGACTGAACAGCAAAAAATTATCGAAGCCAACCCTGCGGCACAACAACTCTTTAATCTCAGTGTTGCAGAGCTGTGCGCCAACCATCCTGAAAAACTATTTAGCAACCCCGAGCAATGGCAACAATTGATTCAAGGCACCTGCAGAAAAACCATACTCTTGGTTGATCGCAATGCTAAAAGGCTGACCACAGAAGCCGTGATCAATACATTCTCGCGCGACGATAGAAACTACACCCTACTGGTACTCAACGATATTAGCGAGCGTACGCAAGCCGAGCAGCGCATGCACTATCTGGCCAACTACGATGTTCTAACAGGTTTATTTAACCGCAACAATATTCTCAGTCATGTCGAAAAAGCCCTCCAAGCCAGCCGCGAGCTAAGCCTTATTCTGATCGACCTTGATCGCTTTCAATACCTTAATGACGGTTTAGGTCATAATATCGGCGACCAATTACTACAAGCCGTTGCTCGCCGCCTGCAAGACTACACCGAGCATCAAGATATTCTCGCCCGCGTGGGTGGTGATGAGTTCATGGTAGCCTTACCTGGTGCATCGCTGAGCCAAGCTGAAGCTCTGGTAGAAAAACTTCTGAAAGCTTTAAATGAACCTTTCAAGGTGCTGCAATACGAACTATTTATCACCGCCAGTATCGGTATTGCTCACCACAACGGTTCAGCAGGAAATGCAGTACAACTGCTCAAACATGTTGATCTTGCGCTATATCACGCAAAAAAAATGGGACGCAATTGCTTTATCAGCTTCAACTCTGATCTAGCAACCGATGCCGCAGTACGCCAACAATTGACTGAAGAATTACGCCACGCGTTAAGTCATGACGAGTTCGAACTGTTTTTCCAACCACAAGTGGACACAAACAACCGTCCAGTTGCCATGGAAGCATTACTACGCTGGCACTCCAGCTCGCGCGGCTTAGTCAGCCCAGATAAATTTATTCCGCTGCTGGAAGAAACCGGCATGATTTTAGATGTATCACGCTGGGCCTTCCGCGCTGCATGCCGGCAAGCAACAGCGTGGAACAATCAAGGAACACCGCTGCGCATTGCTGTCAATTTATCGCCACTGGACTTTTTACAAGCCGACCTAGCTGGCTCACTGATTGCCATCATGCACGAAGAACAAACTCCCGCGTGGCTAATTGAGCTTGAAGTCACAGAAAACTCTCTACTCGATAGTGGCTCGCAAGTACAAAACACCTTACAACAGCTCAAGAGCGCTGGATTGCTACTGTTCTTAGATGATTTTGGCACTGGCTACTCATCACTGACTTACATTAAAGACTTTGACTTTGACGGTATAAAAATTGATCGTGAGTTTGTCGCAGGACTTCCTAACTGCCAGCAATCGGTCGCCCTTATACGAGGCATCTTAACTATTGCAGAGCATCTGGGCTTAGACGTAGTGGCGGAAGGTGTCGAAACTGAAGAACAAGCAGCCTTTTTACGCCAACAAGGCTGCCGACGCCTACAAGGTTATTATTTTTCTGCCGCTCAGCCCGCTGCAAGACATTTCAATAGCGATAAGAGCCTCAAGCTGTACTAAGCTCAACTACGCAATGCATCACCACGAGACGCCAGACTCTCTGCACAGAAATAAAACCTACTGCAGCGATCGACTTCGCCATTTTATCCTACGACAAAATCCGCTTCACTGATAACCGAGCAAACTCAGCTCACACATCCTGCGCTCAACTTGAAAAGCAAGCGTTACAAAAGCAGAAGTATCATCCAGCCATAGAAAAACAGGGTATAACGTGACTATCTTTAGTCCTCCCCATACTCGCTTAAATAATTTAGCTCAACAGGGAGTGCTGCTATACTTCGCTCAATCTTATATTTGGCGCGCTGAATTACGCCATACTTAAGCAGCAATCTAAACATCCATCCCATCGCTTTGTGAGGATTAATATGGCTCGCCAGAAAAAATCAGTCGGCTTTGAGCAGTCATTAAATGAACTGCAAGCACTCGTTGAACGACTTGAAAGTGGTGATTTATCACTAGAAGAGTCACTATCGACATTCGAGCAAGGCATTAGCCTAACTCGCGAGTGCCAAAGCGCATTACAAGATGCAGAGCAGCGCGTACAAGTCTTACTTGAGCAAAACGGCACGCTGATTGAAAAACCATTAGATGGAAGTACCCTGCCTTGATCGCCGACTACCAACGGCTTTGCCAAAATCACGTGGATGCAGCGCTACAACAACTGTTACAAGCGCCAAGCACCGAGCTTGAGCGCTTGTACCAAGCAATGCGATACAGCGTCATGAATGGCGGCAAGCGTGTACGCCCATTATTAGTATTTGCCAGCTGCCAAGCCCTTGGTGGAAATATCAAGCAAGCCTACGGCGCTGCCTGCGCAGTTGAGTTGATTCACGCCTATTCTTTAGTGCACGATGATCTTCCTGCTATGGATGATGATGCTCTAAGGCGCGGACAACCAACTACACATATTGCTTTTGATGAAGCCTATGCGATTTTAGCTGGTGACGCTCTACAGTGCTTAGCCTTCGACGCACTTGCAGATGAAACACTCTCTCCCGTTAGCCTCGAGCAACGCTTAGACATGGTTAAGATACTAGCCAAGGCCTCCGGTGCCGCTGGCATGGTTGGCGGGCAAGCAATCGATTTAAGCTCAGTAGGAAAAACCATAGACCAGCAAACACTAGAGTTAATGCACCGACACAAAACCGGCGCACTAATTCAAGCCAGCGTGCAACTCGGAGCTATTGCTAGCGGTCAGTCGACGCCACAAACAATGCAACACCTGTCCGAATATGCACAAGCGATTGGTTTAGCTTTTCAAGTGCAAGACGATATTTTAGATGTGATAAGCGACACTCAGACGCTGGGCAAGCAGCAAGGCAGTGATTTTGAGCACGCCAAGCCAACCTACCCTGCACTCCTCGGCCTCGAGCAAGCCAAGCAGTATGCTGCCAGCCTAAATCACCAAGCTCATCAGGCGCTGGCTGATTTTGATCATAATGCTGACCAGCTGCGCCATCTAGCAGACTATATCGTCTCTCGCAGAAACTGATTACTGTGCTCGCATCATAAAACTTGGTGCGAGCAGCACAGCTGGACAGTTGGAGAGCTAAATCTTTAAGCCCCATAAACCAAAAAAGCGCTTAGCAGTTGACTGCTAAGCGCTTAATATCTACTTAAAAAGCAAATATGCTGGTGGGTCGTGTGGGATTCGAACCTACGACCAATTGGTTAAAAGCCAACTGCTCTACCACTGAGCTAACGACCCAAAAATGGTCGGGGTAGGGGGATTCGAACTCCCGACATCCTGCTCCCAAAGCAGGCGCGCTACCGGACTGCGCTATACCCCGATGGCTCCACGACCTGGACTCGAACCAGGGACCCAATGATTAACAGTCATTTGCTCTACCAACTGAGCTATCGCGGAACATTACAAACCAGGTTGATCTCTTTCGAAGTTCGCCTCATCTGTGGTGCGACATTCTACGCAAATTTCCAACCCTGTCAACTCCTTAGCTAAAATAAATGCATATATTTTCTACTCCAACATTTATTCAGGCAGCGATGCAGTTTATGCAATCTAGCATCCCACTGATCAGTACTAACGTTTATACACTGATACTGATATTATCAGAACATTGTTAGGTTTTGAAAAAGGCTGCTTCTGTGCGCTCGTTTAGCTCATTCTCATCTTTAAACTCTAACGGCGACCACAGTGGCTACGGAGACACACTCATGGATAGAAAGATACTTCCGCAATTCAATGACTTGACGCAAAGAGTGCGTAAGCTGCTGCTTAACCATTTAGCTCAACAAGTACGAGCCGCCTTCACTGAAGCTGACAGTGCTTTATTTAAGTGCGCAGAAAAAGCTGAGAACAATCAAGTACAAGATATGTTCTTTGAGAGCATTCGAGAAGTTCGCAAGCAACACTTACTGATTGAGCGTGCTTTTCTACAAAACATTACCGCACAATTTGATAGTTTTGTTAACGGCACTACTGAGTTACCACAAGACACTGACGAAATTGACGCCGACACACTATCGCTAGTACAAACCGATGATTTTGAAGAAAGTCTATTGGTCACCAGCATGTCTAAAAAAGTCACAGAGCGCTGCATGGAGCCACTTTACGGCATAGAGCAGCGCTTAGCGTTAATCAACAGCGGCAAAAAACCAGGTGCAAACAGTCCTCTTGCCCCAACTATTATTGCCACTGGTTTTTATACAGCTTTAACCAACAGCTCATTTACCCTGCAAATCAAAACCATTCTTTACATGCTTTTTGAGCAATTTGTTATGAGTGAGCTCGATCAATTCTATGCCGCCACCAATAAGCTGTTCATTGAAGCTGGCGTTTTACCGAATCTAAAATATTCAACAGCACACGCTCGATCGATCAGTACAGCTAGCGACAAGCTTGGGGCAGTAGTTACGCCATCATCACCTGAACCTGCTGCTCCTGCTGCTCCTGCTGCTCCTGCTGCTCCTGCTGCACAACACTACCACGCAGAGCTGTCTGCAACGCCCCGCACAGAGCATAGCCCGCAGTCCATTCCTTCAGGCGCGCCAGCACTGCAAGGAAATATGAGTCGCCCTGTAGAGCATATCTCTACAACTCATAGCGCCATAGATGAGTCCACGCGTTTACAAGCTGAAACCATTAACACTCTGCTTGCTCTCTACCGCCAACAGCAAACAGAAACACTACCCGATGGCATACAGAGCATTTCAGCGCTAGTACCACAAAGTTCAACTTTGCAATACAGTGTTCCACAACTACTAAACTCATTAAATCAGCTACAAAAACAAGCTGCAGAGCAAGCTCAGCAGCACTTCGTTATCCAGTCTGTCAGCGATATTAAAAGCAATCTTGTTGGTCAACTTAAACTAGTCCACGATACTGATGCCGAACATAAAATTCCCGAACAACACGCCAATACTATCGATCTTGTTGGCATGCTGTTTAATTTCATTATCGAAGATGCAAGCCTTTCAGACGCCAGCAAAGCAATTTTATCGAACCTGCACTCGCTTTATCTACAAGTTGCACTACAAGACAAATCCCTCTTTACACGCCACCAACACCCCGCTCGCAAGCTACTTAACGGCATGGCGCAAGCAGGTATAATCTACTGCGGCGCTAGCGAGGAAAATGCGATACAGCAAAAAATGAAGTTCACTGTATCGCAGGCCTTGCAATCCTTTAATGGTGACAGTGTGTTATTTGAATACTTGCTACAAGACTTCAACACTTTCGTTGACGCCTTACAGCAACGTGTAGAACTACGTGAAAAGCGCGCAGTCGAAGCAGCCAAGGGGCGCGATAAATTACTGGCTGCTCGCAACCAAGCACGGGCACTGGTCGACAATATAATTAGCCGCTTTCCTCCACCCAGTATTATTCGTAACTTCTTAACCCAAACTTGGGTCGATGTATTAGTTTTTGCATTCTTGCGCCATGGACCAGCCAGCAAACAATGGCAGCGTTATGCCGAAGTTGCCCAGCAACTGGCTTGGAGTGGCACTGCACTGGAAGCTGATGAGCAAAAAAATCTTGAAGCGTTACGCCTTGGTTTATTAGAAGATCTACGTAAAGGCCTAGACTTACTGGGCAGTCACCATCCAGACATGATCCGCAAGCTACTACAAGACTTAGTTGCCTGCCAGCACGCTGTACAAGCTCGCGAAACGCTGCTTGCCGAACAGATTAGCCCACAACTCCCAGAAAGCCAGCTTGGCACTATGCTCGGAGAGGATGCAGCTTTATCAGCATCACCATCTATCGACAACCTCTCAGAAAAAGCACAACAATTTGCCAGTCAGCTCGAGCATATTGACTTCGGCACATGGTTTGAGTTTGACAACCCAACAGCGACACTAAAACTCTCATGGTTTAGCCCGACAACCCGCAACTACATGTTTGTCGATAGCTCAGGACAGCGTGTTGCTATCAAAGCGCTTACTTCTCTAGCTGTTGAACTTGAGCGGGGCTCAGCACGTATTATTACTGAAACTCGAGCAACGCCACTGATGGATAGGGCTTTCAACGCTATTCAGAAAATATTCCAGCGTTTTAACCATACACAAACAAGCATAGGGTGAAGGCATTGACTATAGACGAACGTCGCCTCAATCAACGGCACACTACCGAACAAGAACTTGAAGCCTACGATATGCACACAGCGCGTTTTATTGGCCGCTTTGTCGATATATCAGAAGATGGTTTTTTGCTGTTTTGCCCACAGCCTGTGGATGTCGATAGCATCTGGCAAATGCGCGTACTCGCTGCAAACGATAAGCGCCTAAAAACTTTACTCTCGTTGGGTGCAGAATGTCTATGGGCACGCCCTGCCGATGAAAGCAATCACTGCTGGGCAGGCTTTCATATTATCGACATAACTGCTGATGATGCCAAAAAGCTGCACGCGCTTCTTGCCGATCAGTCGTAGCACTCAGCAGCAACCTATAGACCACTCATAGATTAGTAAGCACTGGTACTTAAAACTGATTAAGACACAGTGATAAACCTCGTAGAAGTCTATTCATCTCAAAACAGTTACACTTGCCATTCTTAGTCATTGTTTGAACCTATGTATGCGCCGTACTAAAGAAGAAGCAGAGAACACCCGTACCGCTATTCTAGTAGCGGCAGAAATGTTATTTCTTAAAAAAGGCGTATCACACACATCTCTCGAACACATCGCACGCGAAGCCGGGGTCACCCGCGGCGCGGTGTATTGGCACTTCCAAAACAAAGCCCATCTATTCCATGAAATGCTCAATCAAGTTCGCTTACCGGCTGAGCAAATTACTGAGCACATCAGTCAATGTGATCCACAAAACCCCATTTTAGGCTTACGTAATTTATGTGCGGATGCTTTGCTCAGCATGGAAAAAGAACCACGCAAGAAGCGTATTTTTACAATTCTGCTGCGCCGCTGTGAGTTTACTGATGATTTGCGTGAAGCCGAAGAGCGTCACGAAGCTTTTATCAACGAGTTTATTGACCTATGCGAGCGACTGTTTGCCGAACCGGCCACAGCCGAACGCTTACAGGCAGGGGTGACGCCTAGAATGGCTGCATTGACACTGCATTCGATGCTATTGGGCTTGATCAGTGACTGGTTGCGCGATCCGAACCTATTTGAGGTCAGTCATGCAGGCGCAATGCTGGATGCACTGTTTCGAGGTTTAATTCAAAACTGGGAGTTGGATATGCATAGAAATAAAACTCTATGCAATCGCTCTTAGACTTACTCAGTAATCAACCAATCTAGCCGCCAACCACCCTTACCACTCTGCAGAGTCTCGGCAAGCCAAGGCAACAACTGCTTAAGCTCATCCTCTAAGCCCCAGGGTGGGTTGCAAATAATTAAGCCTGATCCATTCAAACGGCTGGAGTCACTAGGCTCGTCCACGTATAGCTCAATACGCAACAGTTTAGGTGCACTGCCGCGCTGCAAGCTGTTGTAAAACGAGCGTAATTGGGCAATATCTTTAACCGGATACCAAATACACACGATCGCCTGACGCATACGCGCCAAGGTTTCTTCAAGCGCTTGCGTGCACCTCTGCAATTCATTACCTTCTTCAAAAGGTGGATCAATTAGCATTAATAAACGCTTTTCTTCCGTAGGGAGCAAAGCCCGCGGCACATGCCAGCCTTCACCAATATGCACACTGACGCGCCGATCAATACGCATATTTTCTTTAAGAAGCTGCCCGTCTTCAGGATGCTTTTCGTTTAGATAAAGATGATCTTGGCTGCGCGTTAAGCAGCGCGCTAACTCAGGCGAACCAGGATAATAACGCAATTCATCATCGTCATTAAGTTCACGAACGGCATGTAAATACTCTGCTAGCAACGGATGCGGGGATGCCCAAATCCGTGCAATACCCTCTTGCCACTCAGCGGTCTTAACGGCTTCTTCGCCCTGTAAGTCATATAAACCAATGCCTGCATGTGTATCTACATACGCCACCGGAGCAGGTTTTTTCTGCAGCAAGGCAATACAACGAGTAAGCACCCAATGTTTAAGAACATCAGCATGGTTGCCTGCATGATAAGCATGACGATAATTCATAATGTTCTCAACGGAGCTCTTGTTGGATGCTTAAAAATGTACGCGGCCAAGGTTTATCATTACGAATCTTCTCTGGCAGAGTAGCAATTGCTGCTTGCGCTGAGGCGCGATCAGCAAACGATCCGAACGTCACCACAAACAAAACCTGTCCTTGGTGAAGCTTTCTAAAGTAATGATACTGGCTGCTATTTTGTTTCACAAACGCCTGCGCCGTAGACTCTGTACGAGTGCCTAACACTTGCAAAGTATAACGCGATGTCGCTTGCTGCTTATACCATTGGCTATGGCCGGCACTACCCGCTAAACCTGCGCTTGCCGACGTCGTTTTTGGCGTTGGCGCGATAACCTTAGGCGGTTCTTTCGGAGCGCTTTGCGTCGCTTTCTGAGCAAGAGGTATCGCTGCTACCTTAGTTGCCGTAATCACTTCCTTAGGCAACTGACTCACAGGTATAGGAGCACTAATGACGGGAGTCGTGGCATCAATTGAAGGCACATCACTGGATAAGCGCTCCTCATCGATAGAGTGATCGTCACCCTCTTCCAGAACAGCCTGCGCCAAAGGCTCTCGAACCACAGGCTCAATTACTTGATCCAAAGGCAGATCCAAAGTAACAGTATTGTTCTGATCAGCACCCTGTTTCTGAGGCACTGCTGTATCAATCACAACCGAATGAGTGTCAGCCTCTTGAATACTATCGCCTGTAGAAGGTGACTGCATAAGCCAGATAGCTACCAGTGCTATACCAACCACTAACAAGATCAAAAGATGCTTAAACGGGACCTTAGACACTGCTTTAGGCGCTGCTGTTTCAGCACGCATAAGACTTAACAATACGCTCTTTGCAGCATCATTAATCTGACCTGGCCAGCCTTGCGACTCATTAAAAATAGTCTCTAACTGCTGCTCAGTAAGCACATCGAGTTGCTGACCTGCAGCAACCAGTCGCTGCTCTAAATACTCATTAACTTCTTCCTGAGTCCAAGGCTCTAGCGCAATCACATGATGCAAATCGGCATTATCAGCAACTTTTTTCAGCAAAGGACAAATAGTTGAGTCAGAAAAAACAAAGACGCGCGCACAAGCATCGTTCACACCTTGTGCAAGGCGCTGTAAAAACAATAGCGCTGACTCATCTAAGCACTCAGCATTATCGACAATAACGTGCACTTCCTGCCCGGTGATAAGCATTTGCTCAATATGCCTTAATACCCCGGCAATATCAGCATCACGCAAGCCTAAGGCAGCACTTACATGCTGCAACATAGCAGCAGCATCTGTTGTTGCAGATGGTGCAATGACAATATTTTGCACGGGCTCTTTAGAACTGGCCACCAAGGCTTGACGGAGAACAGTTTTACCACTGCCAGCAGGTCCTGTAACAACTAGCATCAGCTTGCTATAGCGCGCTAAATGGTGAAGTTCAATCAATACTGGCCGTCGTTTTGCAGAAAAAAACTTAAAACTTGAACCTCGCCCTAAGAAAGGATCATGTTCAAATTGGTAATACTCTAAAAAACCATCGTCTGCGTGCAACTGAGTCATGGTGCTCTCGTTTGGTTAAATACTGGCAGTAATCATTGAATAATCAGTTTTTAATACGTGCTCTAAAATCGCAGCTGGGTAATCTGCAGTCACCACAGCTTGGCCAATATCAGACAATAAAACTAAACGTAATTGGCCATCTAGCACTTTTTTATCAACCGACATGTGCTGTAAAAACATTTCAGCAGTCATCTCTTGTGGAGGCAGCACAGGCAATCCAGCCCGAACTAACAAACGTATACCACGATCACGCTGTTGCTCACTTAGCCAGCCAAGCTGCTTTGACATTTCAAGTGCCATAACTGTGCCAGCAGAAACAGCCTCGCCATGCAGCCAAGCGCCATAACCTTGCTCAGTTTCAATCGCATGGCCAAAGGTATGACCCAAGTTTAAAGTAGCGCGCACACCGGACTCGCGTTCGTCAGCAGAAACAACTCGTGCTTTTGCAGTACAAGATCGCTCGATAGCTTCCGTCAATGCTGCAGAATCAAGTGCACAAATATGCGGCATCGCCTCTTCCAACCAAGTTAAAAAAGGCTCATCGCAAATTAAACCGTATTTGATCACCTCTGCCAGTCCTGCCGACAATTCTCTGACGGCCAAGGTATGCAAAGTTTCAATATCAATAATCACAGCTTGTGGCTGATAAAATGCACCCACCATATTTTTGCCAAGGGGGTGGTTAATGCCTGTCTTACCACCAACAGATGAATCGACTTGCGATAACAAGGTTGTTGGTACTTGGATAAAATTCACACCACGCTGATAACATGCCGCAGCAAAGCCAGTCATATCACCAATAACACCGCCACCAAGAGCAATCAAAGTGGTTTTACGATCATGCTTATCTGCTAACAAACCATCGAAAATAAGCTGCAAGGTTTCCCAGTTTTTGTAAGACTCGCCATCGGGCAAGATAATCTCACTGACCTCATAATCGCTCAGTGCTTCTCGCAGTTGCCGCAAATACAGTGGTGCCACCGTCGTATTGCTAACAATCGCGACTTTGCGTCCAACAATATGCGGTGCGAACAGTTGATTTTGGGTTAAGAGCCCAGAACCTATATGAATAGGGTAACTACGTTCAGCCAAGTCAACAGTAAGCGTACGCATGCATTCCTCGCGTGTTGAATATAAGATTAAAAGACCAAACTTCACCAAGACATGGTGAGGGGCTTTAAATATTCGTTAAGTATAGCGCAGAATATACATCTAGATTACTTATGCTTGCTGCAACCAAGGAACTGCATGATCTCTTGTACGACCATACGCGGTGGCCGCGTATCTGTCTCAATAATCAAAGTTGCTACTTCGCGGTACAAAGGATCACGGATCGCGAGCAAATTAGCTAGTACCTGCGCGGGATGATCGGTTTGTAGGAGGGGTCGATTGCGGTCTCTTGCTGTACGCGCGAGCTGATGCTCAACTGAGGCATGCAAGTAAATTACTTCTGCATTATTGCGCATCGCTTGACGATTTTCAGCACGTAAAATTGCACCGCCACCGGTAGCTAAAACCAATCCTTGCTGCTGAGAAAGCTCTTCGATAACAGCTTGCTCTCTATCACGAAAGCCCGTTTCGCCCTCAACATCAAAGATCAGTGGAATGCTTGCGCCGGTCCGCTCTTCAATTTCCTTATCGGAGTCTTTGAAGGGCAAACCTAGCTCTTTAGCAAGCAAACGCCCGATGGTGCTCTTTCCAGCTCCCATCGGGCCTACAAGTATGTAATTACGTGTTTGCATTAATTATTCAGCGTAATAGCCTGAGTATTCATAATGCGCGGCGTAATAAATACCAGCAACTCTGACTTTTGATCTTGTACATAATCACGACGGAAAATGCGTCCAACAAAAGGCAAGTCACCTAAGAACGGAACTTTATCAACTGACTTGGTTTGCGTGTTAGAGAACACACCACCAATCACAATCGTCTCGCCATCAGTCACTAATACTTTCGCATTGACTTCGTTCTTTTTAATCGGTGGCACGCCATTGACCGCATTAGCGAAGTCAGCCTCATCTTTAGTCACTTTCACATCCATGATAATACGGTTATCAGGTGTAATCTGTGGAGTTACTTCCAGAGATAAAGCAGCCTCTTTAAATGATGTACTGGTTGCACCACTTGAACTGGCTTCTTGGTATGGAATTTCTGAACCTTTTAAGATTTTAGCCGTCTCTTTATCAGAGGTTACAACTTTAGGCTGCGAAACAACTTCACCATTACCGGTTTTTTCCATCGCAGAAAGCTGCAAGTCAAGGATTGCATGATTAGTAATGAAACCGATACCTAGTCCAGACGTTGCATTCAGTGCTCCCATATCAACAAACGGGATAGGACTGTTGCTGCTATTTGTTGGCAATGTACAGTTACCTGCAAAAGGTCCGCAGTTCGTAGTATCGCCATCTTTGATACCGATGTTGCCATCCTTACCAAATGCATTCCATTTGCCACCATTACTTGTTAAAGCACCACCCCAGCGCACACCAAGGCTTTTACTGTAATCAACGTTAGCTTCAACAATACGTGCTTCAATCATCACCTGGCGTACAGGAATATCCAGCTGCGTAACCACACGGCGCAACTCATCAAGCTGCTCTTGAGTTTGGTAAGCAATGATACTGTTAGTTCGATCATCAACAGTTACCGAGCCACGTACATCACTGTTACCACTGGTTACTGATTGGAATAAAGTAGCAATTTGTGAAGCTTTAGCGTAGTTCACTTGAATCAGCTCACGACGCAAAGGAGCTAGCTCAGCAATTTGCTTCTGTGCTTCCATTTCTTGCCGCTCACGTGCTGCAATTTCATCAGCTGGTGCAACTAACAATACGTTACCAATTTTACGCTTATCTAGCCCTTTAGTTTTCAAGACTAAATC
>Ga0209075_1001050_pt1 | contig 26536 bp, 20 predicted proteins | sample Stecom2011_FD_187523 | JGI IMG/M metagenome (GOLD analysis project Ga0209075, IMG submission 187523) | Agricultural soil microbial communities from Utah to study Nitrogen management - Steer compost 2011 (SPAdes) (version 2) | ecosystem: Environmental > Terrestrial > Soil > Agricultural land...
TGGCAACCAAGCACAAATCTTCTCCACACCAAGCCGGTTCGGGCCGGACGCAGCATCCCGCCCGAACCGGTCAACGCCGTGCAAGAGGCTGCCCCACACATCGTGCCGCCCAGGGCAACCCCCATTTCGTGTACAGTCCCGGCCTTTAACCCTCATCCCTGACCCTGAACCAGGCCGCATACAGAGCCGGCAAAAACAGCAGGGTCAGCGCGGTGGCCACTACCAGTCCGCCCATGATGGCCACTGCCATTGGCCCGAAGAACACGCTGCGTGATAGCGGAATCATCGCCAGCACCGCGGCCATGGCTGTCAGCACTATGGGGCGGAAACGGCGCACCGTGGCATCGATAATCGCCTGCCACTGCGTATGTCCGGCTGCGATGTCCGTTTCGATCTGATCAACCAGAATCACCGAGTTACGCATGATCATGCCTGAGAGCGCGATAGTCCCCAGCATGGCAATAAAACCAAACGGCTTGCCGAACAGCAGTAAAAACAGCGTGACGCCAATCATGCCCAGCGGCGCGGTCAACAGCACCATGAACATGCGTGAAAAACTGCGCAGCTGAATCATCAGCAAAGTCATGACTGTCAGGCCGAACAATGGCATCCCGGCAGCAACCGATTTGCTGCCACGCTCGGAGTCTTCCACCGTACCACCCACTTCCAACAGATAGCCGGCCGGCAAACTCTCACGGATGCCATCAAGGAGCGGACTGATGGCCCCGGTCAGGTCCACCGCCTGCTGTCCGCCATAGACATCCGCCCGCACCGTCACAGTCGGCAGGCGGTTACGGTGCCAGATAATGCCCTCCTCAAAACCGTACTCCAGCTCGGCCACCTGCGACAATGGAATATGGGTACCCAATGCGGTCGGAATCGACAGCTGCGCCAGGTTGCCCAGTTGCTCGCGATCCTCTTCGGAGCCACGCAGCAGAATCTCGATCAGCTCGTTATCTTCACGGTAGTGACTGATCGGCGTACCAGACAGCGCCCCCTGCAAAAAGCGGGCTATCTCGGCACTGCTGGCACCCAGCGCACGGGCACGATCCTGATCCACATTCAGCCGTACCACTTTGCTGGGCTCTTCCCAGTCCAGGTGCACGTTGCTCAGATGGGGGTTTTCGCGCATCACGGCAGCCACCTCACGGGCATGTTTGCGCACGATGTCGATATGCTCGCCCGACACGCGGAACTGCACCGGATAGCCCACCGGCGGACCGTTCTCCAGCCGGATAACCCGGCCACGCAGATGCGAATAGTCGTTATGCAGCAGCTCGATCAGCCAGCTGCGTAAACGTTCCCGGTGTTCCAGGTCTTCGGTCAGCAATACAAACTGGGCAAAACTGGCTGCAGGCAGCTGCTGATCAAGCGGCAGGTAAAAGCGCGGCGAGCCGGTACCCACATAAGACACATAGTTGAGCAGCCCATCCTGTTGCGCCAGCTCGGCTTCCAGCCGCTCCACTTCAGCCCTGGTGGCCTTGAGCGAACTGCCTTCGGCCAGCTTGAGGTCAATCAGCAATTCCGGGCGATTGGAGTCAGGAAAAAACTGCTTGGGCACCAGGCTAAAACCGGCGATAGCCACGGCGAAGGCCGCCACGGTCAGGCCAATGACCACCCAGCGATGGCCCACACACCAGGTCACCACAGCACGCACCCGCAAATAAAACGGCGTGGCATAAGGGTCGTGCTCGCCCTTGGTACTGCCGTATTTTTCTGCCTTGATACGACCCAGGTCCGGCAGCAGCTTGTCCCCCAGATAGGGTACAAACAACACTGCGGCAAACCAGGATACAACCAGTGATAACGCCACCACCTCAAAGATCGAGCGGGCATACTCGCCCACGCTGGACTGGGCCGTGGCAATCGGCAAGAACCCGGCTGCGGTAATCAGGGTACCGGTCAGCATCGGGAAGGCAGTGCTGGTCCAGGCAAAGCTGGCCGCACGCAAGCGGTTCCAGCCCTGCTCCATTTTGATCGCCATCATCTCCACGGCAATGATCGCATCATCCACCATCAGCGCCAGCGCCAGCACCAGTGCACCCAGCGATATGCGGTGCAGGCCGATGCCAAAATAGTGCATCAGCGTAAAGGTCAGTGCCAGCACCAGCGGAATGGAAAACGCCACCACCAGCCCGGTGCGCACACCCAGCGAAAAAAAGCTCACCAGCAATACAATTACCAGCGCCTCGACCAGGACCTGAACAAACTCGCCCACCCCACGTTTCACTGCAGTTGGCTGGTCAGAAACCTTGTGCAACTCCATGCCCAGCGGCAGCTCGTGCTGCAAGCGGGCAAAGGTTTTCTCCAGAGCCCGGCCCAACACCAGAATGTCGCCACCCTGCTTCATGGACACGGCAATGCCCAGCGCATCCTCGCCCATAAAACGCATGCCCGGCGCCGCCGGATCATTAAAACCACGATGCACATCGGCCACATCTCCCAAACGGAGGGTGCGCTCGCCAATACGAATCGGAAAATCACGGATCTGACGTACCGAATCAAAACGCCCACTGATGCGCAGCTGAATGCGGTCCGTCAGCGTTTCATAAAACCCGGTGCCGCTCACCGCATTTTGTGCATCCAGCGCCTGTTGCACTTGCGGCAGGGAAACACCCAGACTGGCCAGCCGTGCATTGGCAATCTCGATCCAGATTTTTTCTTCCTGGACACCAATCAGCTCGACCTTGCCCACGTCCTTCACCCGTTGCAGTTCCAGCTGCAGACGCTCGGCATAGTCCTTGAGGACGGCATAGTCATAGCCGGTACCGGTCAACGCATAAATGTTGCCAAAGGTAATGCCGAATTCGTCATTGAAAAACGGGCCCTGAATCTCGCGCGGCAAGGTATGGCGAATATCGGCAACTTTCTTGCGAATCTGGTACCAGAGCTCGGGAATATCTTTCGAGCGCATGCTGTCGCGGGCAGCAAAAATCACCTGCGACTGGCCCGGACGGGAAAACGAGGTAATCCGCTCGTACTCGCCGGTTTCCATCAGTTTTTTTTCAATGCGCTCGGTCACCTGGCGCGACACTTCCTGAGCGGTGGCGCCCGGCCAGCGGGTGTCGATCACCATTGCCTTGAAAGTAAAGGGCGGATCTTCGCTCTGGCCCAGCTTGCTGTATGAAATGGTCCCGGACAGCATGATCACCAGCATCATGAACAGCACCAGCGGACGGTTGTTCAACGCCCAGGCAGACAGGTTAAATTTCATGCCTGCTACTCCTCGCCAACAACAACCGGACGGTTTTCCGGGTCCAGCGCCCTTACCTGCATGCCTTCACGCAACAGGTGTACACCAGCTGCCACCACCCATTCGCTGCCCTGCAAGCCCTGCTCAATCAGCACATGCTGGTCGTCATAACCACGCATGCCAACCGGCTGGCGGCGCACCAGACCCTGTCCGGCATCCAGCACCCAGACAAAAGCCTGTTGCCCTTCGCCATCCACTGCAGACAGCGGCACCAGCCAAACCTGGTCATCCCGGGCACTGACATGCACCCTGGCGCTCTGACCCAGCTCGACAGCGGCCTCCCCCGCCAGGCTGACCCTTGCGCTAAACGTACGCGAGCGCGGATCAGCCGACTGCGCCAGCTCACGAATTTCACCGGCCAGCCGCTGCTCCGGCCGGTTCAGCAGGCTCACCTGCACAGGCTGGCCCAGCGCAAAGCCGGCATAAGCCTGCTCCGGAATGCTGAACTCCACCTCACGCTGACCGTCGGCCGCCAGCACAAATACCGGCTGACCCGCTGCCACCACTTGCCCGGCCTCAACCCGGGTCTGGGCAATGATGCCGCTCTCGGGGGCCAGCAAACGGCCATACTGCAACTGGTTTTTGGCATGTTCCAGTGAAGCGCCGGCCTGTTCAAGCCGTGCCCGGGCACGCTTTTCATTGGTCTGCAGACTATCAAGCTGAGACTTGCTCAACAGATTGCTCTGATATAGCTTGCGGTAACGCTCCAGTTCGTCACGCGCCAGCGCCAGGCCGGCCCGGGCTTCTGCCTGCTGGGCCAGCATGGCCTGCACCTGCAGCTGCAAATCGGACGGATCCAGCTCGGCCAACAGCTCGCCGGCACGAACACGCTGACCGGTCTGTACCAGCCGCCGCGTCACCTTGCCGCCTACACGAAAGGCCAGCTCCGGTGCAAAGCGGGCCCGCACCTCACCCGGATACATGCCTGCCCCCTGGTGTGCCGGCTCGGGCTGTACCACCAGCACTGGCCGTGGCGGCTGCTCCTGCTCCGGCGGTTGCTCGCAACCTGCTAACAACAGGGCACCCAAAAAGCCTGCCAAACCGAAAAAAACTCTATGTTTCATGCAAGGAATCCTGCGAATTTAAACATGCGTTTTTATTATTTGAATAACGCAGAATACCCCAGACTCCAGTGGACAGATAGCTTTTGACACAGGCCTGCCAATAAAAAATACGCCAGCCCGAAGCCAGACTCCAGTGGCAGGATGCCATCCCCTGGCGTTTCGTGCCCCCGGCCGCTTTTATTCAATGTTTATCCAGTTCCCCTCCCGCATGACTTAAGTGACGATCGGCTGGTATCCTTACGCCCTGTTTTTTTGCCCAGGTTGCAGACCATGCTTGAACGTCTTTTCCAGCTTGAAGCCCACAACACAACCGTACGTACGGAAGTCATTGCCGGGATCACCACTTTCCTCACCATGGCCTACATCCTGTTCGTCAACCCGCCAATGCTGGCGGAAACGGGCATGGACCTGGGTGCGGTGTTCGTCGCCACCTGCCTGGCGGGCGTGATCGGCTCACTGATCATGGGCCTGCTGGCCAACTACCCCATTGCCCTGGCACCGGGCATGGGCCTGAATGCCTTTTTCACCTATACAGTCGTGCTGACCATGGGCTACAGCTGGCAGGTGGCACTGGGCGCGGTATTCCTGTCGGGGCTGATTTTCTTTGCCATGTCGCTGTTCAAGGTGCGCGAGTGGATCATCAATAGCATTCCCTTGCCGTTACGCTCGGCCATTAGCGCCGGTATCGGTCTGTTCCTGGCGCTGATTGCGCTGAAAAATGCCGGCATCGTAGTGGCCAATCCGGCGACACTGGTCGGCCTTGGCGACCTCAGCCAGCCTGGTCCGGTCCTTGCCGTGCTTGGATTCATGGTGATTGTCGCACTGGTTTACCGTCAGGTCACCGGCGCGGTGATGATCGGCATCCTGCTGGTCACCGGCCTGTCCATACTGATGGGCCTGTCGTCACTGGACGGCATTGTCAGCCTGCCGCCGAGCCTGATGCCAACCCTGCTGCAGCTGGATATTGCCGGAGCGCTGGATGTCGGGCTGGTCAGCGTGATTTTTGCCTTTCTGTTCGTTGACCTGTTTGATACTTCAGGCACTCTAATTGGCGTGGCCCAAAGAGCCGGCCTGATGGATGAAAAAGGCCAGATGCCCAAGCTGGGCAAGGCGCTGCTGGCCGACAGCACCGCCACCATGGCCGGTGCCTGCATGGGCACCTCCACCACCACCAGCTTTGTCGAGTCGGCGGCGGGTGTCGCCGCCGGCGGCCGTACCGGACTGACCGCCTGCGTGGTGGCCGCACTATTTTTGCTCAGCCTGTTTTTTGCGCCGCTGGCCGCTGCCATTCCTGCCTACGCCACCGCGCCGGCACTCTTCTTTGTTGCCGTGCTGATGACCGAAGGTCTGGCCAAAATCGACTGGCAAGACCTGACTGTCTCCGCTCCGGTGGTGGTCGCCGCACTGACCATGCCGCTGACTTTTTCGATTGCCAATGGCATCGCCTTCGGGTTTATCAGCTGGACCGCCATCAAACTGCTGGCGGGCCGTCATCGTGACCTCAACCCGGCCTTGTGGATTCTGTCAATCCTGTTCGTCATCAAGCTCGGCTTCTTCCCTTGATCACCACGGTGCCCTGACAACCATGCCATATAACACTGATTACTCCATGACCGCCTACAACGCCCAGCTGCAGGCCAAACAGAAACGCCTGCAACAGCTGTTGGCACCCTTTGCCAGCCCGCAGCCAGAGGTTTTCGCTTCCGCCCCGCAACACTTTCGCCTGCGTGCCGAGTTTCGCATCTGGTTTGAAAGCGGCGTCGGCCATTACGCCATGTTCAACCCGGGCGACAAGCATCACCCAATTTTGCTTGAACAGCTGCCCATTGCCAGCCAGCGCATCAACGAGCTGATGCCACAGCTGAAGGCTGCCTGGCAGGCCGAACCCGAGCTGTCACACCGCCTGTTTCAGGCCGAGTTCCTGACCACATTGTCGGGCGAAGCACTGGTTACCCTGTGCTATCACCGCCCGCTCAACGAAGACTGGATGGTCGCCGCGCAACCGGTCGCCGAAGCACTGGGCATTCAGCTTATTGGCCGTTCACGCGGCAAACGTCTGGTGCTGGACAGGGATTACGTCACCGAGCGACTCACCGTTGCCGGCCGCGAATACAGCTACCGCCAACCTGAAGGGGCCTTTACCCAGCCCAACGGCGGCGTCAACCAGCACATGCTGAACTGGGCCCACGAAGCACTGGGGCAGCGTAATGACGACCTGCTTGAGCTCTACTGCGGTAACGGCAATTTTACCCTGCCACTGTCTACCCGGGTACGCAAAGTCCTGGCGACTGAAATCAGCAAAACCTCGGTGAATGCTGCCCTGGCCAATCTGAACGACAACGGCATCGACACTATCGAGCTGGTACGGCTGTCTGCCGAGGAGCTGACCCAGGCCCTTAACGGCACCCGTGTGTTCCGCCGCCTGGCACACATCAGCCTTGCAGAGTACAATTTCGGCACTGTATTTGTGGACCCGCCCCGTGCCGGCATGGACCCGGACACCTGCGAACTGGTACGGCGTTTTGAGCGTATTCTGTATATATCCTGCAACCCGACAACCCTGGCAGAGAATGTCCGGCAATTAAGTGACACCCACCGGATCATCCGCTGTGCATTGTTTGACCAGTTTCCCTGGACCGGGCATATCGAGGCCGGAGTGGTTCTAGAGCGATATGCTGCGTGACACCTGCGCGCAAGGATTTGAAAATACCACCGGAGGAAAAGCACCCAAGAGTGACTGAACACAGTGGACGAGGCAGCCAGGGCCTGGCAAAAAGCCAGCAAAAACACAGCCTGTTCATGGCAAATAAGCATGTTGGGCCGGTTTTTTGCTACAAGGCACTGGTAATTGTCCAGTGCTTTATTAAGCAAAGGCATTAGGGTGTTGCCCCCTGTTGCCTTTTATTGCTTTTTTGCTGCTTGACTTGAGCACCAGATACAAAAACGCCCAGTACAGCGTACTGGGCGTTTTTGTATGGTGGGTCGTGCGGGGTTCGAACCTGCGACCAATTGGTTAAAAGCCAACTGCTCTACCACTGAGCTAACGACCCATGTTGGTCGGGGTAGAGAGATTCGAACTCCCGACATCCTGCTCCCAAAGCAGGCGCGCTACCGGACTGCGCTATACCCCGTAAATTTGGCTCCGCGACCTGGGCTCGAACCAGGGACCTAACGGTTAACAGCCGTTTGCTCTGCCGACTGAGCTATCGCGGAACTGAATCATCAAACAATCAACATGTCGTTGTTGCCTGCTGATGGCGCGCTATATTACCAGAATTTCCATGGTCGTCAAGCCTTTTGGAAAAATGTTTTAATCTGTCCTGCAAATCAAGATAAATAGCACAAACCTACCCCGCATGGGCGACAAAGGGTAAACTTGCAACACCCTCAGTCGATACACCTCAGACCATGCGCCGAACCAAACAACATGCCCACAAGACTCGCTCTGCCATTCTTGAGGCTGCCGCCAACCTGTTTCTGCAACAAGGCGTTGCACACACATCACTGGAGCAGATAGCCAGGCAGGCAGGCGTTACACGCGGTGCAGTGTATTGGCACTTTAAAAACAAGGCAGACTTGTTTCACGCCATGCTTAGCCAGGTACGCCTGCCATCCGAGCAGATCGTACAGAGAGTCAAGCAGTGTGACCCCGAACACCCCATCTTCGGCCTGCGCAATCTCTGCACCGAAGCCATGGCTACCCTCGTACGCGAGCCGCGCAAACGACAGATTTTCACCATTTTGCTACGTCGCTGCGAGTTCACTGAAGAGCTGCGCGAAGCAGAAGAGCAGCACGAAGTTTTCATCAACGAGTTCATTGATCTCTGTACTGCCCTGTTTGCCGAACCCCATGTAATCAGGCAGCTGCGGAGCGGCATCAGCCCACGCATGGCTGCCGTGGCATTGCACTCACTCTTTGTTGGGCTGCTCAGTGACTGGCTGCGCGATCCAGAGCTGCTTGATGCCAGCAACATCCAGCCATACCTCGACATTCTGCTGACAGGCATCTTCAATAGCTGGGACAGCTCTCCGGCCCGCCCCTGTCTGGCCAGCACAGATCAAGCCTGAGCAGATCAGCGCTGCAGAACACCTTCGGCCACCTGCCTGCCATCAAAAAACAGCTGGACCTGCCCGTTGTGCAGACGTATATCCATGCAGCCCTCGTTGCCCGCCAACGGGCCCGCCAGCCATTCGCGGCAATACTGTCCCTGCTCACTGATCCACCAGCGAGCAGCTGTTTCACGGCCGTCGTCAAGCGTACCGTCTTCACGGAAGGTCAGCCTGTATGCCGAGTTCGTACGCAGATAAATACCATCCAGGGTAGCCCCAGTGAGCAAAGCTTCCACCTCTGCCTGATCACGCAAATAGCCATCGGCCAGGGCACTTGCGGCCAGCCCAAAAGACGACAACAAAAAAATCGTGCGAAACATCTCAACCCTCCTCCAACTGCAGCACAGTGCAGGAGTCCCGCCACTGAAGCCGCCTGAATGATGCTGGCCCCAAAGCCCCACTAACGCATTTCCTGCCGAATACTGGCAAAAGTGCGCGGCCAGGGTTTATTGCGGCGTATTGACTCGGGCAAGCGTTCAGCGGCACTCCGGGCTGCCGCTGCATTGTCAAAGCGGCCATGGGTGACAACGAACAATTGCTGCCCCTGGTGGATCTTGCGGAAATAATGAAACTGATTACCGTTTGCCTGTACAAATTGCCGCGCATTCTGCTCGCTGGCTGTCGCAAACAGCTGCAGTGTATAGCTTTGGGCCGGCTGGGCGGCATACCAGTTATCGCCATTGGCTGCCCGACGTTCAGCAACAGCAGCCGCCACCCTGGGCTTTGCCCGCGCAGCTGGCTGAGGCTGTGTTTTGGGGGTTGCCGCCGGCTGCGGCCCTGAAGCAGGTGCGCTGGCTGCCGGTGTTTCTTTGGCAACCGCAGGTGGCTCGGGAGCAACAGCCACTGCTTCTTCGCGAGCCGGCCCGGGTGCGGTTTCAGATATCACGGGCGCCTGTGGCTCGGCAGGTGCCGGCCTGGCAGGCTGCTGTACCTGCCTGGCCGGCGCATCCACCGGCTCACCGGGCTGAATATCCAGCATGACACGCCTCTGTGGCTGTGCTGCTGCCTGGCCCTGTGCCGGGCCGGCCGGCCCGGCGGCTGGCTGCTTACTTTCGCTGTCATCCAGCTGATACCAAGCAAAGACAAACAGGAAAGCAGTGACCAGCAACGCCAGCAGGTGGCGGTATGGCAACGCCGGCATGGTTCTCCGCGGCGACGCCGAAGCAGGCTCCAGCTGCTCGCCCTGCATGCGTGCCAGCAGCAACTCTTGCGCCAACTGGTTAATCACCCCTGGCCAGCCCTGGCCACGCTCCAAAAGAATGCCCAGCTCCTGATCGGTAAACAGGTCCAGATCCTGTCCGGCCGCCTGCAATCTTTGCTGAAGGTATTCCTCTACTTCCTCGCTCTGCCATGGTTCCAGCTCAACCAGATGGTATTCAAAGCCATCTGCACTATCCACAGCCTGCAACAGGGTCTGCAGAGCTGGCTCGCCAAACAAAAACACCCGGCAACGTGTCTTGCCACTGCCGGCAGCAAGCCGCTGCAGCAGCGCCAGCGCAGAACCATCAAGGACTTCTGCGTCATCCACCAGCAACTGCACTTCCTTGCCAGCCAATACCGACTGCTCTACCGCATGCAGCAAGCTCATAACATCTGCGTTGCTACACTGCAATGCGTAGGCCAGCTGCTGGGCAATACTAGCGGCATCGCTATTTTTCAGCGCAGAAACCACTACGTTTAGTGCTGTTTCCTTGCTGGCGGCAACCACGGCATGACGCAACACTGTCTTGCCACTGCCACGCGGTCCGGTCACCGCCAACATCAGCTGACTATAACGGGCAAAGTGAATCAGCTGCTCCAGCACCTCGCGGCGACGCGCCCGAAAAAACTGGAAACTGCTGGCTGTAGAAAATGGATTGTGCTGCAAGCCATAGTGCCGAATAAAGCTGTTGTTATCCTGCCGGATATCCATGCCACCTACCTGCCTAACGTGCTGCTGTCAACGTTTGGTAATCTGCCTGCAGCACTGCATCCAGCAGCTCCTGGGGGTAATCGGCGGTAACCAGTGCTTCTCCCGTGCGCCTGAGCAATACCAGCCTGATCTGTCCGTCCAGCGCCTTCTTGTCGACTGCCATATGCCGAAGGAAATCGGCGGCACGCATCTTGGCGGGCGGCACCACCGGCAAGCCAGCCCTGGCCAGCAAGGCCACCCCCCGCTGAAACTCTTGGCTGTCAATCCAGCCCAGCAGTTGCGACATATGCAGCGCCATAACAGTTCCCGCAGCGACAGCTTCTCCATGCAGCCAGCTGCCATATCCCATTTCGGTTTCAATGGCGTGCCCAAACGTGTGACCCAGATTAAGAATTGCGCGAATTCCCGACTCCCGCTCATCTTCAGCGACCACACGCGCCTTGGCCTGACAAGAACGCTCGATTGCCTCGGTCAACGCTGCCGGTTCCAGCGAGACCAGCTGCTGCATATGCTGCTCCAGCCAGCCCAGAAATGGCTCATCGCAAATCAGGCCATACTTGATCACCTCGGCCAGCCCTGCGGACAGCTCCCGCCCTGGCAAGGTGCCAAGGGTATTGGTATCGATAATGACTGCCCTGGGCTGGTAAAACGCCCCGATCATATTCTTGCCCAGCGGGTGGTTGATGCCCGTTTTCCCACCCACGGATGAATCCACCTGTGACAACAGGGTTGTCGGTACCTGGATGAAATTCACACCCCGCTGATAGCAGGCAGCCGCAAAGCCGGTCATGTCACCGGTGACGCCGCCGCCCAAAGCAATCAGCGTGGTCTTGCGGTCATGCCTGTCTTGTAAAAGGGCATCAAATATTTTTTGCAGGGTTGGCCAGTCTTTATAAGATTCGCCGTCCGGCAGAATGATCTCGGTCAGCTCGTAGTCTTGCAGAGCCTGGCGCAAAGTATCCAAATACAGGGGTGCCACACTGGCATTGCTCACAATGGCAACCTTGCGGCTGGCCAGGTGCGGATGGAACAAATCCGCACGGTGCAAAATACCGGAGCCGATATGAATGGGGTAGCTGCGTTCAGCCAGGTCAACGGTCAGGGTTCGCATGATAGGTACCGTACGGGTTAGGTCAAACTACTGATATTCACAGCTGTGACCTTACAAATCAAGCTGTTCCAGAATTTCCTGGACGACCAGGCGCGGCGGCCGGGTGTCCGTTTCGATGATGATATCAGCCACTTCGCGGTACAGGGGCTCGCGCACCTTGAGCAGGTCCTCAAGCACTTGCCTGGGGTTGTCTGTTTGCAGCAAGGGCCGGTTACGGTCCCGCGCCGTACGCTCCAGCTGATGCTCAACGGAGGTATGCAAGTACACAACCAGGCTACCGGACACCAGTGTACTGCGGTTTTCCGGCCGCAAAATGGCACCGCCGCCTGTAGCCAGCACCAAACCGCGACACTGCATCAGCTCTGCAATGACCTGCTGCTCACGGTCACGAAACCCCCGCTCGCCTTCCAGCTCGAAAATCAGGGGAATGCTGGCCCCGGTGCGCTCCTCGATCACCCGGTCGGAATCCTTGAAAGCCAGCCCCAGTTCTCTTGCCAGCAGCCGGCCGATGGTGCTTTTACCTGCCCCCATCGGCCCAACCAGAGTGAGGTTACGCTTGCGCATCACATCAATGGTTCAGGCTAATGGCCTGGTTGGCCAGAATGCGCGGCGTGATAAAGACCAGTAGCTCAGACTTGCTGTCGTTGACCAGGTTGCGCTTGAACAGTCGACCAATAAGTGGCACATCGCCCAGCACTGGTACTTTTTCAACCGACCGGTGCTGCTGATTGGAAAACACGCCGCCAATTACGATAGTTTCGCCATCAGACACCAACACCTTGGCATTCACTTCGTTTTTCTTGATTGGCGGTACGCCATCCAGCGCGTTGGCAAAGTCTGGCTCATCCTTGGTTACCTTGACGTCCATGATAATACGGTTATCGGGAGTAATCTGTGGTGTCACCTCCAGTGACAAGGCCGCTTCTTTAAAGGAGGTGCTGGTCGAGCCGCTGGAGCTGGCCTCCTGATAGGGAACCTCCGCACCTTTCATGATTTTCGCAGTTTCTTTGTCAGAGGTCACAACCTTGGGCTGGGAAACCACTTCACCATGACCAGTCTTTTCCATCGCTGACAACTGCAAGTCCAACAAGGCATGGTTGGTCAAAAAGCCAATACCGATACCAGACGTTGCCCCATTGGCACCCAGGTCAACAAAGTTGTTGCCGGCCAGGGCTCCGCTTGCACTCCAGCGCGTGCTGGCGGTACTGCCCGCCGAGCGGCCAATTTCTCCACCCCAGCGTACGCCGAGTTCCTTGTCATAGTCGACATTGGCTTCAACGATTCTCGCTTCGATCATCACCTGCCGCACAGGAATGTCCAGCTGGGCGACCACACGGCGCAGCTCGTCCAGCCGGTCCTGGGTCTGGTAAGCAATAATGCTGTTGGTACGGTCATCCACAGTAACCGATCCACGGTCAGCTGAATCCTGGCCGCCGGCAACCGACTGGAAAAGAGCGGCGATCTGGGCGGCCTTGGCATAGTTCACCTGGATCAGCTCACGACGCAGTGGTGCCAGCTCAGCAATCTGCTGCTGGGCCTCCAGCTCCTGGCGCTCACGTGCAGCGATCTCATCAGCTGGTGCCACCAGTAACACATTACCCACTTTGCGCTGTGCCAAACCCTTGGTTTTCAACACCAGCTCGAGCGCCTGGTCCCAGGGCACGTTCTGCAAGCGCAATGTGATGTTGCCCTGAACAGTGTCACTGGCCACCAGGTTAAGGTCGGTAAAGTCGGCAATCAGCTGCAGTACTGAACGGACATCAATATCTTGAAAGTTCAACGACAGCTTTTCACCTGTGTAGGTGAAACGCTCGGCATCCCGCTTTTCTTTCTCCTGCTTCGTCATTGGCTTGACGCTGACGGTCATGCGGTTATCTGTCTGGTAGGCCAGATAGTCGAAGTCACCGGATGACTCAATGACAATACTGGTCCCGCCCGCCTTCTCGGTTGCACTGATGAAGTTGACCGGAGTTGCGAAATCCTTGACGTCATACCGTACGCGCAGCTCGTCCGGCAATGCGGTTTTCGGGAAGAGCATCTCGATACGGTTACCGCGCTCCTGAATGTTCGGGCTGCCGGCCGTGTTGCTCAGGTCAATGATAACGTTGCCTTCACCTGCTTCACCGCGCTGAAAGTCAATGTTCTTCACCGCCCGGGCCGAAACCGCCCGGGCCGTCTTGGTCACGCTCCTGGGCGCCTCGGCAGTGTTGTTCGCAATGCCGTCACCCACCACAACATACAGCTGGTTGCCCTCAACCCTGGTGTTATACCCGGTCAGACTGGTCAGGTTGATAATCACCCTGGTCCGTTCCTGGGCCTCTACCACAGTGACACTGCGTGCATTGCCGCTCCCCAGCTCCTGGTGTTTTTTCTTCAATTTGTTGCTTACACCGGGCAAATCCAGCGCAATGCGGGCTGGCTGCTCAATGGTATAGCCACGCGGCAGGTCCACCGGCTCGTCAAAAGAAAATTTCAGCTCGACCCTGTCACCCGGCAAACTGGCAACATCAAGTGCATTCAGGTCAGCAGCAAACAGAGCCGGTGCTGCCACCGCCATCAAGGTTGCCAGCGCACGTGACACTAGTTGAGTTCTCATAATCCGTTTCCGTTGTTCTGTCCGGTTAATTTTATGCATGATTCTTCACCTTACGAGCGTTCCTGCAGGGCCAGTGTGCGCGGGCGCTCCAACCAGCCGTCCTCTCCATCCGGCACCAGCTCTATCACTTCTACAGCATCCGCCGTAATTGAAACAATGCGTCCGTGGTTACGTCCCAGGTAGTCACCAACACGCACACGGTGCACGCCGTCACCGCCGCGTATCAGGGCAAAAGATCCTCCCTTGTTCGCCAGGGTTCCAACCATCACAAACGACTCTATGTTGAAATTTTCCAGAAACTCTCTAACCCTGGTTTCATCCGGTCGAATGTCGCTACGCCCACGCTCCTGGCGCGCCAGCTCCAGCTTGAGCGGAGGCTGAAAAGGGCTGCGCAAGCCTGATGCTTTATATGTGAAGGGCTCGTATATAACCTCCTTGGGCATTGGTTCGATTTTGCCACGGGGCTGGGCACGAACCTCATCCATATACGCCTGCAGGTCAGCAAATGACCCCCTGTCACAGCCGGCCAAAGCCCCCCCAAGCACAGCCAGAAAACCCAAATAAGCTAGTTTTTTCATTTCGCCAGTCCCTGATCGTTATACCGGTAGGTCTTGACCTGGATGCTCATCCCCAGGCGTGATGCGCTACCGCTCTTGCCACGCTCAATCTGGAAGTCGTGCAATGTAACAATACGCGGCATGCTGGCCACTGCACTGACAAACGTAGCCAGCTCGTGGTAGCCACCGAACACTTTTACGTGAATCGGCAACTCGATATAAAACTGCTGGGCTACTTCCGGCAGCAGCCTGATTTCCTCAAACTCCAGCCCCGAGTTAAGGCCGGCACTGGTAATGTCCTCCAGCAGGCCTGGCACTTCTGTGTCGCTGGGCAGCTGACGCAGCAGTTGGTCGAAGGATGCCTCCATGAGCACCATCTGCTCCTTGTACGCCTCCAGGTTGGCCGCCTGGCGAACCTTCATCTCAAACTGCTGCTTCAGTGTAACTTCTTCATTTTGATAGTGTGCCAGCTCGTCCTGCAGGTCTTGCACATGCAGGAAGTAGCCGCCCGCCACTACTGCTATCAATAAAAATACAGAAACAATCACCTTGACCGGTGCCGGCCAGGAGCCCAGGTTATTGAGATCCAGATCGTTAAAGTCGATTTCGTTCAGACTTTTCAGCGAGTCTTTCCAGCTCATGGCTGCGCTCCTTGTTCTTTCGCCTGGTCACTGGGCCGGGTTTGCTGGACGGTAAGCTTGAAACGGCTCAGCTCCTCGCCACCCGCTTCCGGCCCTTCGATGCTCTTGACTTCAGCCAGGCTGGGTGCTGTCAGCCATTCGGAGGCATCGTGGTTGCGCATCAGGCTGGAAATCAGGTTATTGGTCTCTGCGACGCCCTCAATGGCTATATTTTTACCCGTCATTTTCACAGAAGAAAAATACACGCCATCCGGTATCGTCCGCACCAGCTGGTCAAAAATGCGCGACACAACCGGGCGGTTACCTTGCAAGTCCTGAATGACCTTGGTCCGGTCGATCAGCTCCTGGCGCTTTTTGCGCAGCTCGCTAATCTCCTTGATGCGCGCATCCAGTGCGGTAATTTCTTGACGGATATAGGCATTACGCGCCTGCTGCTGTTCGATCATTCTGCCAAACACCTGGTCGGCAAGAAATACCAGTGCAGCTCCCGCCAGCAACACGCCTATCAGGGTGGCAATAAATTGCTGTTTACGCTGTTCCCTGAGCTGTTCACGCCAGGGCAGAAGGTTAATACGTGCCATCAGTCAAAACTCCTCATTGCCAGGCCACAAGCAATCAGCAGGGAAGGCGCATCACTGGCTAGCGCTTCGACATTAACCTTGTTGTCCACCGACATCGAGGCAAAGGGGTTGGCCACCACCGTCGGCGTACCGATACTTTGCTGCACCTGCGCATCAAGCCCGGGAATCGCCGATGTCCCCCCTGCCAGCAAAATGTAATCAACTTCGGTCAGCTGCCCGGTAGCAAAGAAAAACTGCAGCGCACGGGAAATCTGCTGTGAAATGGTTTCTTTAAACGGCTCAAGCACTTCCTGCTCATAATCATCAGGCAGCCCGCCCTGTTTTTTGGCCAGGCCGGCTTCTTCGTAGGACAGCCCGTAACGGCGCTGAATCTCGTCGGTCAGCTGCTTGCCACCGAACATCTGTTCGCGCGTATAGATCGTCTCGCCCTTGTGCATCACACTCAGGGTCATAGTGGTTGCACCCACATCTACAACAGCCACAGTAAGCTCTTCGCCGCGCCCTTCCAGCTGCTCGGCAACCAGACCAAAAGCACGCTCAAGAGCATAGGCTTCAACCTCAACCACTTTCGCCTTGAGTCCTGCCAGCGCCAGTGCGGCCTCCCTGATTTCAACATTCTCACGGCGGCAGGCAGCCAGCAACACCAGGTCCCGATCGGGCGTACTGGACGGTCCCAGCACTTCGAAATCAATGGCCACCTCGTCAATCGGGTATGGTATGTACTGATCTGCTTCAAGGCGCAACTGAGTTTCCAGCTCGTCCTCGCTCAGGCCACGCTCCATCAGGATTTGCTTGGTGATGACAGCAGCACCTGACACGGCCACCGCAGCCTCTTTGAGGCTGGTGCGTGATTTGGCCACCAGCCGGCTCAAGGCCTGCCCAACCAGCTCCAGTTCGGCAATGTTTTTATCGACAATCGCATTCGGCGGCAAAGGCTCTACAGCAAAAGCCTCTACCTTGTAGCCTGTACCTGTACGGCTCAACTCGATGAGCTTGGCCGAGGTTGAACTGATATCAATCCCCAGCATGGTTTTTGATTTTTTCTTGAAGAGCCCTAGCACGGTAGAATTCCTATCAGCATCCGTCACTTACAGACGTTTTTTGGGTTTCCACATTAAATACCACTCTAGCCTGATTCGCAAATGGCTTCCAGACAAAAAAAGCGCTTATAATGTGCCGTAATTTTGTATCCCCAACCACCAGAACCGCTAACCCATTCATTTTTATTGGGAATAAACCTGCCTTGATGTTCGTCGTAAAATTCCTGTTTGCCCTTGTCATTGCGCTAATTTGCGGAGTAGTCCTCAGTTTGGCTGGTGCCTATTTGTATCTGAGCCCAAATTTGCCGTCAGTGGAATCGCTCCGCCATGTGGAACTGCAGATGCCATTGCGTGTCTACAGCCAGGATGAACTTCTTATTGAAGAGTTCGGCGAAATGCGCCGCACACCCATCCGTTTTGACGAAGTCCCGCCAGATTTTATCAACGCCCTGCTGTCCGCCGAGGACGACAACTTCACAAAACATCACGGCGTGGACCCCGGCAGCCTGCTGCGCGCTGCTGCACAACTGATCAAAACCGGCCGGATCCAGACCGGCGGCAGCACCATCACCATGCAAGTGGCCAAAAACTTCTTCCTCACCAGCGAACGCAGCTTTTCACGCAAAGCCAATGAAATCCTGCTTGCCTTGCAAATAGAACGAGAACTGAGCAAAAACGAGATCCTCGAACTCTATGTCAACAAGATTTACCTGGGCAACCGCGCCTATGGTATCGAAGCTGCCGCCAACGTTTACTACGGCAAGTCAATAAAAGAGCTGAATTTGTCACAAATGGCCATGTTGGCCGGCCTGCCCAAAGCCCCCTCGCGCTACAACCCTATCGCCAACCCCGCCCGCAGCACAGAACGCCGCGACTGGATTCTGGGTCGCATGCTGAAACTGGGCCACATCAGCCAGCAACAATATGACGAAGCCGTCAACGCCGAGCAGGATGCCAAACTACACATCAAAACCCCGGATGTCTATGCACCCTACGTCGCGGAAATGGTACGCCTGGAAATGATCAACCGCTATGGCAGTGATGCCTATACAAATGGCCTCAACGTCTACACCACCGTTCCGTCCAGCCTGCAGAACCATGCTCAGAATGCCGTTTTCAGCGGGCTGACCGACTATGACCGGCGCCATGGCTATCGCGGCCCCGAAGCCCATATTGAAAAACGCAGCGAATGGCAAAACGTACTACGCAACACCAGACGTATCAACCGCTTCATTCCGGCCATTGTCAGTGCCATCGCCGATGACGGTATTTTTGTCATGCTGTCCGACGGCAGTGAAGAACACGTCAGCTGGCAAACCATGCGCTGGGCCGCCCCTTTCCTCAGCAACTCCAGCCGTGGCGCCTCACCCCGCAACCCGGCGGCCGTGGTCAAGGTGGGGGACCTGATTCGCGTTGAGCAAAGTGACGAAAATGGCAGCCTGGCATTCTCTCAACTGCCAAAAATCCAGGCTTCCCTGATATCCCTAAACCCGCACGATGGCGCCATTCGCGCACTGGTCGGTGGCCTGTCGTTTGAACACAGCCACTACAACCGTGCCACCCAGGCTCAACGCCAGCCTGGCTCCAGCTTCAAGCCCTTCATCTATAGCGCTGCACTGGATGCCGGTTACACAGCTGCCAGCATGATCAATGATGCACCAATCGAAATCTTCGAAGCGGGCATGAAAGAAGCCTGGCGGCCGAAAAACTCCGACAACAACTTCCTCGGCCCGATCCGGCTGCGCGAAGGCCTGTACCGCTCACGCAATATGGTATCGATCCGCCTGATGCAGGATATCGGCATCCCTTACACTCGCGACTACATCAGCCACTTCGGCCTGAAAAAAGAAAACCTGCCGCCCAACCTGTCCCTGTCTCTCGGGTCTGCAACCTTGGTCCCCATGGACCTGACCAGCGCCTGGGCCGTATTTGCCAACGGCGGCTACAAGGTCGAGCCCTATATTATTGAGCGCATTGAAGACCGTGACGGCCAAGTCCTGTACCAGGCCCAGCCTGCAATAACCCCCCACCTTGCATCCATGAACGCAAAGGAAGCAGCGGGCGAACAAAGTGACGACGAGCCGGTACTGGCCGAGCCGGTCATCGATGAACGCACTGCTTATCTGATTACCGACATTCTCAAGGATGTCGTCAAGCATGGTACTGGTCGCCGTGCGCTCAGCCTGAAACGCACCGACCTGGCCGGCAAGACCGGCACCACCAACGACTCTTTTGACAGCTGGTTTATCGGTTATAACTACAGCCTGCTGACCTCGGTCTGGGCCGGCTTTGACCAGCCGGAAACACTCGGCCGCCGCGAGTATGGCGCGACGATTGCACTGCCAATCTGGATCGACTATATGGGCCAGGCGCTGGCCGGCACACCCGCCAGCAACCAGCCCGAGCCGAGCGGCCTGAGCGTGCTGCGCGTAGACCGCGATAGCGGCCGGCTGGCCTCGCCCAGCAGTGATAACAGCTACTTCGAACTGTTCAAGCAGGAAGACACCCCGCCACGCATGGATGACGAGTTCAGCCCTGCGTTTGAGTTTTCCACTCCCGGCGGCACACCCGCCCAGACACCCCAGGACAACCTGTTTGACCTGTTCTAAGGTCTGTTTACCGGCAACAAAAAACCGGCCCCACGGGGGCCGGTTTTCATTTTGTTGAGGCGACCAATCAGGACTTGAATACGCTCTCGACTGACTGCAACGGATAGTTTTCCGGGTATGGCAGAGTCGCCACACCACTGTCAATCGCGGCACGTGCCACTGCATCAGATACCAGGGTAATGAGTCGCGCATCAATGGGCTTGGGCAAAATGTAGTTGCGACCAAACTCCAGCTTCTCCAGACCATAAGCAGCACAGACTTCGGCCGGACATGGCAAGGTTGCCAGCTCACGGATGGCATGTACGGCAGCAATTTTCATTTCTTCATTGATGCGGCTGGCACGGACGTCCAGCGCACCACGGAAAATAAACGGGAAACACAGCACATTGTTGACCTGGTTCGGATAATCCGAGCGACCGGTAGCCATGATCACATCAGGGCGGGTTGCGTGTGCCAGCTCTGGACGGATTTCCGGGTCCGGGTTGGACGAGGCAAACACAATCGGGTTTTCCGCCATTCGCTTGAGGTTTTCGGCACTTAACAGGTTCGGCCCGGACAAACCGACAAATATATCCGCGCCCTCCATTGCCTGCTCCAGCGTATGCAGCTCAGTGGCGTGGGCAAACGCCGCCTTGTACTGGTTCAAATCTTCACGGCCACTATGAATCACACCTTTGCGGTCGACCATGAAAATGTTTTCCAGCTTTGCGCCCAGACTGATCAGCAGGCGCATACAGGCGGTTGCGGCTGCGCCTGCGCCCAGGCAAACAATTCTGGAGTCTTCCAGCTTCTTGCCGGCAATATCCAGCGCATTAAGCATGCCTGCAGCGGTGACGATCGCGGTTCCGTGCTGATCATCATGGAATACCGGAATGTTGCATTGCTCAATCAGCGCACGCTCAATCTCGAAACACTCAGGTGCCTTGATATCCTCCAGGTTGATGCCACCAAAAGTGGTAGAGATACGGCGCACGGTATCAATAAAGGCCTGCGGGCTCTCCGAATCCACCTCAATGTCAAACACATCAACACCGGCAAAGCGCTTGAACAGCACTGCCTTGCCTTCCATCACCGGCTTGGAGGCCAGCGGACCTGTATCGCCCAGCCCCAGCACAGCGGTGCCATCAGAAATTACCGCCACCAGGTTACCCTTGTTGGTATATTTATAAGCCAGCGATTCGTCACGGGCTATCTCGCGTACTGGCTCGGCCACGCCCGGACTGTATGCCAGTGCCAAGTCGCGGGCACTGGAAGTCGGTTTGGTCAGCTCAACGCTGGTTTTTCCGGGCCGGGGCGACATGTGGTATTCGAGGGCTGCAATTTTGAGGTCTGACATGATGGGCGTTCCGCTAGAAAAAGAATGGTGGGACCAACTGACCCGCTGGTCGCCGTCCTTATGTTTTTTAGGGTACTGAGCATACGCAAGATGACGCTATTCGACAAGCGCAAGCAGGCAGCGGGCAGGCACAAAAAAAGCGCCGGCACGGGCGCTTTTTTTGTGCAGACATTCGGCTTACTTGCTGCTGAAGCCACCGAAGCGCTGCTTGAAGCGGTCAATACGGCCACCCACATCCAGCACCTTTTGCTTGCCGGTGTAAAAAGGATGACACTCGGAGCACACATCAACACTGATGTCCTGGCACAGGGTGGAACGGGTCTTGATAACATTGCCGCAGCTGCACGTTGCGCTAATTTCGGCATAATTAGGATGAATATCAGCTTTCATGGTGTGTCCTCAAATATGAAATTGTGCCGCCATCCAACTCCACTGTTGAATACCGCACACGACAAGGGCGCAAATGATACCAGAGCATGCGCCACATGCAAGGAAATATTCTCTTTTTATGGTTAAATAAGATGATCATTTTGGTGCGTGCCTGCCACGTACCCTGTTCGAAGGAGCCTATAGTGACCAATACAGCCCAACGCCTGTTTCCCGCCACCCGCTTGCGCCGCAACCGCCGGGATGAGTTTTCCCGCCGCCTGGTGCGCGAAAATCGCCTGAGCGTGGACGACCTGATTCTGCCGGTTTTCGTCCTGGATGGCAAAGGCCAGCGCGAAGCAGTCCCATCCATGCCGGGCGTCGAGCGCCTGTCGATCGACCTGCTGCTGCAGGAAGCCGAACACTGGGTAGCCCTGGGCATTCCTGCCCTGGCCCTATTCCCCGTCACCCCGCCTGAGCACAAGTCCCTGGATGCTGCCGCCGCCTGGGACCCCAACGGCATTGCCCAGCGCGCCACCCGCGCCCTGCGTGAAAGGTTTCCCGGGCTGGGCATCATCACCGACGTGGCACTGGACCCCTTCACCACTCACGGCCAGGACGGCATTCTCGATGACAACGGCTATGTGCTGAATGACGTCACTGTTGATGCCCTGGTGCGCCAGGCACTGTCCCATGCCGATGCCGGAGCCCAGGTGGTGGCCCCGTCCGACATGATGGATGGCCGCATCCAGGCCATTCGTGAAGCCCTGGAAAACGCCGGCCATGTCAATACCCGCATCATGGCCTACTCGGCCAAGTACGCCAGCGCTTACTACGGCCCGTTCCGCGACGCAGTCGGGTCGGCCGCCAACCTTGGCAAAGGCAACAAGTTCACCTACCAGATGGACCCTGCCAACGGCAACGAGGCCCTGCACGAAGTGGCCACTGACCTGGCAGAAGGTGCCGACATGGTCATGGTCAAGCCCGGCATGCCTTATCTGGATATCGTCTGGCGCACCAAAGAAGAATTCAAGGCACCCACTTTTGCTTATCAGGTCAGCGGCGAATACGCCATGCACATGGCCGCCATCCAGAACGGCTGGCTGAGCGAAGATGTCATCCTTGAGTCACTGGTTGGCTTCAAGCGCGCCGGTGCCGACGGCATCCTCACCTACTTCGCAGCCCGCGCCGCCGAGCTGCTGCAACAAAAATAACCCCGACAAAGATCACCCGGTTACTCCGGGTGATGGCAAGGCTCACTTGACCGGCGACTCTCGGTGCGAATAAATTCGTACCGAGAGTATTGGCACACCGGAGCCTTGGTGCGCGCACGAACTCGCACCAGCAGCCCCCGGCGCAAGCCCCCACCGCACCTGATGCGATGCCCGCCCCAGTCACAGGACAAGTCAACCATGCAGCCAGACAGCCCCCTTCCCGCCAGCATCGCCCTGGATGACAGCAGCCTCTACATCAATCGCGAGCTGTCCCAGCTGCAGTTCAATATTCGCGTGCTGGAGCAGGCACTGGATGAAAGCGTTCCACTGCTGGAGCGGCTGAAGTTCTTGCTGATTTTCTCCAGCAACATGGACGAATTTTTCGAAATTCGGGTGGCCGGACTAAAACGCCAAGTTACCTACTCACGCCCGCGCATCAATGCCGACGGCATTCAGCCACAGCAGGCACTGGCACGGATTGCCGAAATCGTGCACGAACAAGTCGCCCGGCAATACCGCATCCTCAACGATACCCTGCTGCCAGCCCTGGCGGCCGAAGGCATACGCTTTGTCCGCCGGCGTCACTGGACGCCGCAGGTTCGCAGCTGGGTAGCGGACTTTTTCCACACAGAAGTGGCCCCTGTGGTCACCCCTATCGGGCTGGACTCGGCTCATCCTTTCCCCCTGCTGGCCAACAAAAGCTTGAACTTCATTGTCGAACTTGAAGGCACCGATGCGTTTGGCCGCGACTCTGGCCTGGCCATTCTGCCAGCCCCGCGCAGCTTGCCGCGACTGATCCCGCTGCCTGCAGAAATGACCAATGGCGGCGTGCAGCACATTTTTTTGTCATCGATCATCCACGCCCATGCCGATGACCTGTTTCACGGCATGAGTGTACGCGGCTGTTATCAGTTTCGCCTGACCCGCAACGCTGACCTGTCAATGGACGTAGACGATGTTGCTGACCTGGCCAACGCACTGCGTGGCGAACTCTATGCACGCCGTTTTGGAGATGCCGTACGACTTGAAGTAGCCGAAAACTGTCCAGCCCACCTGGTCGACTACCTGTTGCGCCAGTTCAACCTGGACGAAGACGAACTGTATCGCGTACACGGCCCGGTCAACCTGACACGGATGTTCGCCATCACCGAGCTGATTAGCCATCCGCACCTGCGCTTTCCACCATTCAGCCCGGCCATTCCCAGGGCGGCACAGCGGTTTGGGGACCTGTTTCAGGCTATCGCCCATCAAGACCTGCTGCTATACCACCCCTACGAATCCTTCACTCCGGTCATCGACTTTCTGCGTCGTGCCGCCCAGGATCCCGATGTGCTGGCCATCAAGCAGACGCTCTACCGTGCCGGAGCCGACTCCGAAATAGTTGATGCCCTGGTCGAAGCAGCCCGCAACGGCAAAGAAGTCACAGTCGTGATCGAACTGCGTGCCCGCTTCGACGAAGAGTCCAACCTGAGCCTGGCCAGCCGCCTGCAAGCGGCCGGCGCGGTCGTGGTATACGGCATGCTGGGCTTCAAAACCCACGCCAAGCTGGCACTGGTCTTGCGTCGTGAACAAGGCCAGCTGGTACGCTATGCCCACCTGGGCACCGGCAACTATCACGCCGACAATGCCCGCCTGTACACTGATTACAGCCTGCTGACCAGCGACCGCGAGCTCTGCGAAGATGTTTCCAGCCTGTTCAACCAGCTGGTCGGCATGGGCAAAGCCAAGCCAATGCACCGCATGCTGCATGCACCTTTTACCCTGCGCAACAGCCTGATGGAAATGATCGTCCAGGAGGAAACCAACGCGCTGAACGGCCAGCCCGCCCACATCGTCATCAAGGTCAATGCCCTGACCGATGCAAAAATGATCAAGGCGCTCTACCGTGCCAGCCAGGCGGGTGTCCGCATTGACCTGATCGTGCGCGGCATGTGCTGCCTGCGACCTGGTATTGCCGGTGTTTCAGAAAACATCCAGGTACGCTCGATTATCGGTCGTCAGCTGGAGCACAGCCGGGTGTACTACTTCCTCAATGCTGGCGGTACAGAGAAGCTGTTCCTGTCCAGCGCCGACTGGATGGAACGCAACCTGGACAAGCGTATTGAGGCCTGTTTTCCGCTGGAACAGCCAAAAATGGTACGCCGCATCACCAGGGAGCTGGGCTACTACCTGCGTGATAACACCCACGCCTGGATACTGCAGCCCGACGGCAGCTATGTGCGCCAGCAGCCATCGGCCGGTGAAAAGCTGCGCCATGCCCAGCAACGGCTGCAGAACAAGCTCGCCTTGCCCCTGGTAGACGCCTGAGGCACCAGCAGCTGTCTGTCATGCAAAAGCCTGCCCAACCGGGCTCGCTTCAGTGATGGACAGCTCCCTGCAGCAAGCCCCATGCTTCTCGCTGCAGGTGCAAGTGCATTCGCACCGTACCCAAAAGGGCTTTCTTCCCTTCCCTGTACTGCAGCCAATAAAAAAGGGCTCCGGAGAGCCCTTTTTACAACCAGTCACAAAAGCAGGCTTAGTCCAGCTTCATGGTGCCTTTTTCGGCCAGGTTGATGTGCCAGGAGAAGGCCTTGTCCAGCAGGTGCGGGGTATGGCCGCCGCGCTTGGCCTTGGCCTCTTCGAAGTAATCACGGGCCTGCTGCTTGTAGCTTGGGTGCATGCAGTTCTCGATGATTGCCTCAGCAGCCTGGCGTGGCGCCAGACCACGCAAGTCAGCATAGCCTTGCTCGGTAATGATCACGTCCACGTCATGGTTGGTGTGGTCCACGTGGGTGACGAAAGGAACGATTGAGGAAATCGCGCCGTTTTTCGCCGTGGAAGCAGTCACAAACATGGTAATACGGGCGTTACGGGCAAAGTCGCCTGAGCCGCCGATACCGTTCATCATGTGCGTACCACTGACGTGAGTCGAGTTGACGTTACCGTAGATGTCAACTTCCAGCGCAGTGTTGAAAGAAATGACTCCAAGACGACGGATCAGCTCCGGGTGGTTGGAAATTTCTTGTGGGCGGAACATCACCTTGCCAGCGTACTTTTCCAGGTCTTCGGCCAGGGTATCGACGCGCTTTTTGGACAGCGACAGGGCGGTACCGGCAGCGAACTTGACCACGCCAGCATCAATCAGGTCAAACACGCCATCCTGCAGTACTTCGGATGCAACAATGACATCCTTGAAGCCGGATTTCTGCATGCCGTTCAGAACCGCGTTGGCTACCGAGCCAACACCGGACTGCAGCGGCGCCAGGTTGTTGGGCAGGCGGCCCTTGGCCACTTCTTCGCGCAGAAAGTGCAGCAGGTTATCGGCAATCTGCTGGGTTTCTTCGTTAGGTTCAAACAGCGGCGACGGAATGTCTGGCTGGCTGGAAAGCACGATACCGCGCACCTTGGCCGGATCAACCTTGATGCCTTTACTGCCAATACGTTTGCTGATTTCGCACAGCGGAATATCGCAGCGCGCGTTTTCGCCAGCAGGGCCGGGCACATAGATGTCGTGCATGCCTTCGTAGGCAGCCGGCGCGGAAGTGTTCACCTCGATAATGACGTGTTTGGCGGTTTCGACATAGATGGGCGAGTTGCCCACGGAGCCGGTCGGAATGATGTCGCCGTCTTCGGTAATGGCAGCGGCTTCGATGATCGCGTAGTCAATTTGCGGCAAAACGCCCTGACGCACATACTCGGCGTTGTGTGACAGGTGCTGGTCGATATAGAAAGCTTCGCCTTCGTTAATCTGCTTGCGCAAAATGGGGTTGGCATTGTACGGAAAACGCAAGTTGATAATGCCTGCTTCAGCCATGGAACCATCAGCTGCCGGCCCCATGGAAGCACCGGTAAACAGGTTGACCTTGAACTTTTCTTTCTTGCCACGCTCGGCCAGTGCCATGGGGAACTCTTTCGGCTCGCCAAACAGGGTGAAGCCGCTCATGCCCAGCGTCATGCCATCGTCAATCCAGGATGCTGCTTCTTCTGCAGAAACCACCTTGTTCAAAAAATCGGGATTGCGAATGAACTTGCTCAAATCCTGTGTCATGAAAATCACCTCAAAAAATACGGTTCATATGAGTTTGTGCCGCACTTGCGCACCAGCCGGATAGACCGGTGATACGTGCCGTTCGGGGACCTTGCGCTCCGGACAGGACGCTGCTTATT
>Ga0209075_1001051_pt1 | contig 26496 bp, 17 predicted proteins | sample Stecom2011_FD_187523 | JGI IMG/M metagenome (GOLD analysis project Ga0209075, IMG submission 187523) | Agricultural soil microbial communities from Utah to study Nitrogen management - Steer compost 2011 (SPAdes) (version 2) | ecosystem: Environmental > Terrestrial > Soil > Agricultural land...
TGGATGCTAAGAATGCAAAAGCTATCGCAGGAAAATCAAATGCTGAAAAACTTTTAGCTGAGAAAGAAGCGAGTGCAAATCAAAAAGAATTGGATGATAAAATTGCAGCTCTTTTAACAAGTGCTGAGAAAAAGTTGGGGAATAACGAATACACTGCTGCCATAGAAGATTTTCAAGTAGTTCTAACACTTAATCCTCAAAATCCTAAAGCCATAGAAGGCAAGGCGACTGCAGAGAGACTATTGGCTGAAAAACAGCAAAATGAAGCGAGTGAGGAAGAGTTTAATCAATTGGTAACGAACGCTGATAAAGATTTTAATGATCAAAAATGGGAGGAAGCGAAAATAAAATACCTTGCAGCTAAAGCAATATTTGACAATAAGAAGCACGTAAATGACCGTTTACAAGAAATCAGAACAAAACTTGAAAAGGAAAACGATCAAAAACGAATTGCTGAAGAGGTTCAGGTTTTATTAGACCAGGCTACAAGTTTAAAAGCGAAAAATGATTGGGGGAGTGCTATTCTTAAATACGAGGAAGCACTTAAGTTAGATAATCAACGCAATGACATTAAAGATTTATTAAATGCTGCAAAGAAGAGTCAAGAAGAATGGGATGCACAGCAATCTCAAGAGGAACAATTTGCACAGTTAAAGGAGGAAGGAAATCTATTTTTGGCACAAAAAAACTGGGCTGATGCAAAAATAAAATACGAAGCTGCATTAAAGATCAATAGTGATTCTGAGATTGATGCCAATCTCGAAATAATAAGACAAAAAATAGCTGAAGAAGCACTTTCTCAAAAAAATCAAAAGGAATTCGAAGCAAAACTAAAAAGCGCAGAAGAATTAGCTAGTGCTGAAGAGTACAAACAAGCTTTGGTGGTATTCAATGAAGCCTTAGAGTTGAAGAAAAATGATCCAGTTGTCAAAAGCCGTATTGCAGACATGCAGCAGAAAATTGATAATCAAAAAAGCAAAGCAGAAAAAAATGAGCGTTATAATATAGCAATCAAGGAAGGCCGAAAGGCTTTAGAAAATAAAGATTATGCTGCTGCGATTAAATCGTTTGATGATGCTTTGATTGAAAAACCATTAGACAGTGAAGCAACTCAGCTTAAAAATACAGCGAAAGAATTAATAAAAGGACTTCAGTCAGAAGAAGAGCAGTACAATGGATTAGTTGCATCTGGTCAAAGCAAATATGATGTAGCACTTTCTAATAATAATGACATTCCGACTTTAAAGGAAGCGAAAGCTTTATTTGTAGAGGCTCAAGGCATGCGTCCAAAAGCTTCTTTACCCCAAAATAAAATTGTTGAAATCGATGAGTTAATGCGTCAGATTGAAGAAGCAAAGCAACAAGAGGGAGAGCAGGCAGAAATCAATCGTCGTTATGAGGAGCAATTAGATTTGGCAAGTGTCGCTGCACAAGACAATAAGTATGAAAACGCTATTTCTTATTTGAGGGAGGCAGCTAAGATTAAACCACAAGAAGAATTCCCACAGAAAAAAATTGATGAATATTTGGCTTTAATAGATGAAATATCCTCTAAAAAGGGAATAGACAAAAAGTACAATGAATTTATTAATAAGGCAGATTTGGCCTTTGATAATAAAAGCTTCGAGGAGAGTATAGGCATTTACAAGGAAGCTTTAAAGGTTAAGGAAAATGAAGCTTACCCAAAGGCACAAATCATAAAAGCAGAAAAAAGTATAGTAGATATAGCAAAAAACGCTGTTAACAAAGAGTATCAAAACTATATTGATAAAGCAGATACTTACTTTGCAAACAAGGACTATGAGGATGCATTAGGAGCTTATAAATCTGCTTTAGGAGTTCAACTTAACGATACTTATGCAAAAGATAAGATTGACGAAACTCAGCAGATCCTAAATAACCAGATTAAAAAGGGTAAAGAAGAAGCTGAAAAGTTGGCGAAATTCAATGAACGTATATTGGCCGCAGATGAGTTATTTCAAAAAGAAAGCTTTTTGGCAGCTAAAACAGAATATGAAAACGCATTGAAAATCTATCCAAATGATTCTTATGCTAATGATCAAGTTCAATTAAGTATTGCTAATTCGAAGAAAAAAACAGATGCCGGAGATGATCTTCGATATCAAAAGATTCTTACTAAAGCTGATGAGTATTTTGATGATGAAAATTATGATAAAGCAATTGGCTTGTATGAAAGAGCGATAAAGTTGAGAAGTAATGACCAGTATCCCGTTGATAAAATTGCTGAGATTACTGCAATTAAAAACGGAAATGTAAAAACAGAATCTAATGTTGAATATTTAGGAGAACAATCTAATATCTCTATCATGGAGGGTGCTGCTTTACTTGAGCAAGGTGAAAGACAAAGAGAGCAATTAAAACAACAATCTGTTGAAAATCAACTTAGAAAGAACGAAGGCTTAGAACAAGATAGATCAAACAAGGATTTTGACGAACGAATAGCTTATGAGAATGAAATTACTTCTCTTAAAGACAGAAGAGATCAAATGTCAATTGATGAAGGTGATAAACTAAAGGTGTTTATTGAAAACGTAGATAACATTCAATATGATATGGAATTGAGAAGTATTCAGAATGATAACTTCGAACGGGGTGAAGTATTGCGAACAAATCAAAACTTGGTTTATATCACCGATGAAATGGACGCAACAAAAGATCGATTTACAGAAGACCATAGTTTAATCATTGAACAAGTTAAACAAATTGAAGAGGCGAGAAATGACCAAAGCATTGCAGAAGCAGCGCACCATAATGTAAAGGTTGTCGGAACAGAAGAAGAACTTTTAAAAGTAAACAAACAGTATGAACAGTTTATTTTAGACAGTGAAATATCCCGTAAAGACAATGAAGTTAAAGTGGATGAAATCATTATCAAAAGAGATGAGCAGAGTAATGCTGAAATAGCGAAACATAAAGTTAGGGTTAATGCAACAGGTGATGATTTACTTAAAGTTGAAAAACAATTAGAAACTTTTATTGCCATGAGTGAAGAAAATCGTAAAGACAATGAAGTTAAAGTAGATGATATCATAAAAGGAAGAGAGGTAAGGACTTTTGAAGAGCAAAACTCAAGTTATAAACAAGTGATGAAATTGCAAGATGATGCACTTTTAGCTGAGATAAAAGTCTCAGAATCTAAAGAAGATAAACATGCAGTAAATGAACAATTACAAGACGATATTTATGCTTTAGATGCAGCACTTCAACGTAAGTTTAACCAAGAAACTGTTCAAGCATATCAAGATCAATTGTTAATTGATAGTCAATATGCAGCTGCAGATGATCAGTATGCTAAATCTCAAGAAGGAAAGGATGATGCAAGACAATTGGCTTTAGAGGTATTGAAAGAAATGGATCAAAAGGACGTTGAGCAGTCTACCATGCGTTCTGAAAAACAATATGCTGAATCTCAAAACACCCAAAAAGAGGTTGAAACTGTGAATAAAATGCAAGAGGAGCAAGGTATACAGCAAAAGCAGGATTTAGCATTAATTAATGAAAAGCTAAAGACACAAGAGAATGCTTTTGAACGTGCTGATAACATGCGCGACGAAGAGGAAAAAATCCAACGTCACAATACCATAAATGAATTAGAGCGCATTAAAAAACAAGAGGAATTAACGAAGGAAGGTAAAGAAGAGAGCATAAAAGAAAATTACGAAAACGTAAAAGGCTTAGATGAAGGAATTGAAGTTAAAAACCAAATGCGTGAAGAGTCTTTCAAAAAAGATAAGTTCAAGACCCAAGAGTTAGTGAATCAATTAGAGAATAATAAACTAACTTTTAATGAAGGAATTGCTAATACGCTTGGTGATGAATATCCAGAGGGTGTTTCTCAAGAGAACTATATCCGTAAAGATAAAGATGGTATTCCTGTAAAAATTGTTACCCGTCGTTTTGTTATAGAAAACGGTAGAGGTGATGTTTATATTCGTATTCAAAGTAGAAATGGTTTAACGTATAGTAAAAACGGAATGCCAGTAACAGAACAAAGTTGGATCAATGGAACAGAAAATGCAAAGCTGGAAAAACATTATTAAAAAAACAGTTTTTCTTAGTGTAAAAGTAGTATTATATACAGCTACAACTTTACTTATCGGGGCATGTTCACCTTCGGTTAATGAAGAAGGAAGCACAATTGAAGAAGCAGCTTTATCAGGATTAGAAAACACTGAAAATGTTTGGAGTGAAAATAAAACAACACTTAAAGGTCGTGCTTTAGGAACAACTTTTATTATAAAAACGGGAGAAGACAGTTTGCGAGTTACTCCAAAAGAAATTAATGATTTATTCAATGACTTTAATGCTGAACTTTCAACATATAAAGATGAATCGTTAATTAGTCAGTTCAATGCATCTGATTCTGTTATTGATTTGAACAGTACTCAATATTTTAAAAAGTGTTTTGAATTGAGTCAAGAAATATATAATCAAACACAGGGAGCATTTGACCCTACAGTTTTCCCATTGGTAAGTCTATGGGGATTTTTTAAAGATATTGAGAAAGCACCGTCCCAAATTGAGATTGATAGCGTTTTGACTTTTGTTGGCTTCGAGAATAAGCAGCTTTATAACTATGAGAAAGGAATACTTACTAAAAATGATCAACGTTTTAAATTAGTTTTTAACGCAATTGCCAAAGGACAATCTGTTGATGTTATCGCAATTTTATTAGATGAACGTGGTCATGAGAGTTATTTTATTGAAGTAGGAGGCGAGATACGTGTCAAAGGAATGAACGATAGAGGAGCAAAATGGGTTATTGGTGTTGATGAACCTGTAGAAGTTAATACTGGAACTGCAGGCGCTTCAGAACGTAAATTAGAAAATTATATTGAGGTTTCTAATCGTGCAGTTGCTACATCGGGGAACTACAGAGATTTTTACGAATTGGATGGTAAAAAATACAGCCATACCATAAGCCCTGTAACGGGGAAACCTGTTCGACATAATATACTTAGCGCTACAGTTGTTGCGAATGATGCTGCTACTGCAGATGCCTATGCCACTGCTTTTATGGTAATGGGAGTAGAACGAAGCTTAGCTTTAATTAAAGAAAATCCAGAATTAGAAGTTGATGCTTATCTATTGTTTGATGGTGAAAAAGGCCGTATTGAACGCGCATTTAGTAGGGGTATGTTACAATATTTAATGGATTAATGAAGGAGATTCACTGTTTTTTAATTACATTGTAACTATGAAAAATAAAATATATACATTCTTAATATTTATGTGGATGGGCTTGACAATAATTGCTCAAACTCCACAAGGTGTTGTTCAAAATGATAAAGAACAAAAGAATTTTTGGGAGTCCAATACAGCAATGATTATTGGTGGACTTTTGATATTGATATTAATCATTGCCAGGGGATGGTCAAAACGTATTCACAAAAGACGTGATGAAATCATCAAGAAAAAGAAAGAAGATAATTAAAAATGAGTTAATTACGAATTACGAATTCGTAATTGACAAATTCGTAATTCGTAATTATTTATTTATCACTTCTTATCTTTAACCTCTATTGTATGACCCATACGATCACGTTTAGTTTCTAAGTAAAACTTATTGTGTTTGTTGCTCTGAATCTCCAAAGAAACGTTCTCAACTACTTCTAAACCATAACCAATAAGTCCGGTTCTTTTCGTTGGGTTATTCGACATTAATCTCATTTTACGAACATTCAAATCACGTAAAATTTGTGCTCCAATACCATAATCTCTTTGGTCTCCTTTAAAACCAAGCTTTTCATTGGCTTGAATTGTATCGTATCCTTCTTCTTGAAGTTTATAAGCTTTCAGTTTATTCATCATTCCAATCCCACGACCTTCTTGATTCATATAAACAATCACTCCTCTGCCTTCTTCTTGAATCATGCGCATTGCTTCATGCAGTTGAGGACCACAATCACATCTGCATGAACCGAAGATATCTCCTGTCATACATGAACTGTGAACCCTTACCAGAACATCGTCATCCTTTGTCCATTCACCTTTAACTAATGCTAAATGCTCCTCACCACTATTTTTATCCTCGTAGGCGATTAATTCAAAGTCTCCAAACTCTGTGGGCAATTGAATCTTAACATGACGTTCTACTAAAGTTTCTTTTTGTAGACGGTATTTTATTAAATCCTCAATACTGATTATTTTAATGCCGAATCTTTTTCCTATTTCAACCAATTCTGGCAAACGCGCCATAGAACCATCTTCATTAAGAATCTCTACAATCACTCCTGCAGGTTGAAAACCAGCTAATCTTGACAAATCAATAGCAGCTTCTGTATGTCCAGCACGTCTTAATACACCTCCACGCTTTGCACGTAATGGGAAGATATGTCCAGGTTTCCCAAGCTCTTCAGGTCTTATATTTGGATCAATTAATGCTTTTACGGTTTTGTAACGATCGCTCGCTGAAATACCTGTGGTACAGCCATGTCCAATTAAGTCTACTGAAACAGTAAATGGTGTTTCGTAAGCTGCTGAATTGGATTGAACCATAAGTTCTAATCCTAACTCATCACATCTATCTTCAACCAAAGGGGCGCAGATAAGTCCACGACCATGAGTAGCCATAAAATTGATAATTTCAGGTGTAACATTTTCTGCTGCTGTTACAAAATCACCTTCATTCTCTCTGTCCTCATCGTCAACTACAATTACAACTTTCCCCGCTTTGATATCCTCAATAGCTTCTTCTATGGTATTCAATTTATATTGCATAACTTTCTTCTGAAATTTAATGCAAAAATACGATAATAATGCCGAATAATAAACTCAAAGCTTGATTAGTTGAACGAGTTTGTCCGTTACTGAGCTCCATTTGTAATTATTAACGATGAATGAACGTCCATTATCGATAAGTTCTTGTTTTAATCGTGGGTTTTCTTGCAAGCGCTCAATTTGAAGAGCAAAAGCTTCGGCAGTATCTGCAATAAGTATTTCCTTTTCTGGATTTGCCCCCAATGCATTATTGGCCATGCTTGTAGTTATGCAAGGAATACCTAAAGCCATTGCTTCTAATAGTTTGTTTTGTAATCCTGTTCCTAAAAACATAGGAGCAATGAATACCTCAGCACTTGAATATGCTGTTTTAATATCTTCTAAGTATCCTGTAACTTCCACGCGGGTTGATGCTAAGTTTAAGACTTCTTTGGTAGGAGAAGAACCAGCTATTTTAACCCGGATTTTATCAGGTAGGAGTGGAAGTACTTCTTTTACAATAAATTGGGCAGCTGTTACATTTGGCGGATAAGACATATTCCCAGTAAAAACTAAATCTATGTTTTTTGGAACAAGTGTTCGATCTTCTATAAAAGTAGCATCTACACCATTAGGAATGACTTGAATCTGATCTCTGTTTTTATGAAAAATGTACTGCTTGTCTTGCTCTGAGATTATGGTATGGTGTTCAAAATATTCAAATATTGAATTTTCATAATATACCAAACGCTTATATTCTGTCTCAAAAATATATTTATAAATGAACCCTGCATTTTTAGAGCGTCTTTCCATTCCTTTAGAAAAGGCATCCATATAATCTATGGTTTTCGGACAGTCATGATAGTTTTTTACATATTCTGCAGTCCTAATCAATTGACAATAGATATGTTGTGGGCGAATATCTTTTAGAATACGATCAATCTTTTTCTGAATTGAATAATGGTGAAAGTAACCTACTTGAATTGGTTTTTTACTGAAAAGCTTTGTGAAAACTCCCGTTAATTTCTGAAGCAGAGAGATGGGAAAAACGTGTATACTTGCACAAAAAGACTTCAATTGGTCAACATCACTTTTATTTACTTTATGCTCAGAAGTAGAGATTAAATGAATCTCAAAATGTTTAGACAGGTGCTTTATTTGATGGTAAATACGCAGCTTATCGCCCTTCTCCAAAGGAAAAGGAAAACGAGAAGTAACGATCACTATCTTTTTATATGTCTTTGATGAATGCAATGAGTCTTCGTGTTAATTTTTCTTCGCTGTAGTTATTCTTAATAAATGCTTTAGAATTTGTTCCTAATTTTCTTCTTAGATTTTTATCTAAATGCAGACGATACATGAGTTCTCTAAATTCTTCTGGATTGTCTGCAATTAACACCTCCTTATCATGGGTAACATCTACACCTCGAACTCCTTCTGATGTGGTGATAATAGGTTTGCCCATCGCCATATTCTCCAATAGTTTTATTTTAAGTCCACTTCCTGTATGCATAGGAATAATACATATTCCATGTTGACTAATAAAGTCTATTGCGTTCTCGACTTCTCCTACGTTGACAACACTGGTGAAATTATAATCACTTTTTTTCAAACCTTTTCCACCAAGGTAAAATTGAGTTCCTTTTAGCCCTTCTGGAATAACTTCTCCAAGAAACCATTCGATTCCATCTATGTTGGGCTTCCAGTCCATTGCTCCTAAAAAGTAAAAATCTGATAATCCATAATTGGTAACAGGAAAATTAGTTTTTACGGCTGTAGGTATTGAAGTTGTATGAACATTAGGTTCAAATTGCTGAAAGAACTTCGCGTCTTCTTCCGTGATTGAGATTATCCCATCCACTTTTGAAAGTTCTGAAATTTCATATTTTTTTAACTGCTTAGCCAATCTATTAAAGTACCAACGTTTTAAGAATATTTTAGAAGTACTGGCCATTGAACTCCATACTTCATGCTCTATGTTATGTGCCCTAACGATTACTTTAATCCCTTTATCCTTAAACAAATCAAGGTAAGGCAAGAGGTAAATACTTTCCAATATTGCAGTATTAAATCGTTCACTTTCTAAGTGCTTTTGAATAGATTTAGCGACTTCTTTGTCATAAAATCGTGCAACATTATAAGATTTGTTTTTTAATAGGTAGAGAATAGCTCCCCAAATATTTGTTTTTGTATCTATAAAAGCAGAATCCATTTTCATTCTTTCTCTCCAAGTTCTTGGATAAGCTTCAGCATTGAAAGCGTGTTTATGGGTCGATAATGTAAAATGAAAAACATCTAATTGTGAAGAAGATAACAATGACTTTAATACACTCGATATTGCAATACATCCACCATCTTTTAAAGGGAATGGTGGTTTGTTAGAAAAGTGAAAAACTTTATGCATCCTTCTTTTTCTTTTTAAATAGTTTTGGCAGAACAATTACACCTCTGTCATTGGCCGCACTGATCATAAGCAAACCTGCTATAGGTGAAAGTAGGATATTAGGTCCCCACATTCCTAAAAAAGGAGAGAGCACATTATTTTCAGCCATTCCATCACCTATTGTAATCAAAACAAAGTAGATCATGAACAATAAAGCAGCAATAACCACAGGTGCTCCAAAGCCACCACGTTTAACAATAGCACCAAGTGGAGCGCCAACAAAAAATAAAACAATGATAGAAAATGAAAGTGCAAATTTACGATGGAATTCAATTTCATACCTGCGCATTGTTCGGTGACGATTACTTTCAATTTCAACCTGTCCTTCTAAAGATTTAATGTTGTTCCTTAATTGAGTCTTCATGTGATTGATTGTATTTTCTCTCTTTTCTTCAGACATTTTTTCAAACTCATAGATTGGAAGGATGAGAGAGGCGCTATCAATAGCGTTTTTATCCAACTCCTTCACAGTACTCTCTGAAAGCATACTATCATCCATCTCAATCATGTTTTGGTTAGCCGCAGGAGTAACTTCTCTGATTTTTTTATTTATTTTTATATAATCTTCTATGTGTTTCTTTTGAGTAGAATCCATTTCTTGCTCAGTAGTATAATTTATAGCTTGAAAATAAGCATGCTTTGCCTTACTATTAAAGGATAGTGATTCCATTAATTCAAGGTAAATCTTTTTAATAGAATCTGCTGTTTCATTGATTTGAAAAACATTAAGCATTTCGTAATCATTCTTAAACATGTCATCTTTTGACCTTTGCAATTGAAAACCACTCAAATCCATTTTGTAAGTGGCTGTTTTGAAATCAGATTTTCTACCCGGAAATATGCTTGAGTTTCCCTTGTTGTTTTTATTACCCTGAAAGTCAGGACCTGTTGAGAGCTCTTCAATTACAGTACCGTCAAATAGCTTGAAAAATAAAAATTCACCATTTGTAGATTGATAAAACTCTCCTGACTCGGCAGTGATGGTTTTTATTTCATTACTAACTCTTCTGTCATGGATGATGATATTGTTGAAGTTATTGTCTTTTCCATCTTTAATTTTAATGCTAAACCCATCTATTTCTTGCGTATAAGAGCCTGGTTTAAGAAAGGAAGTCATCTTTTTCTCTTGAATATCCCATATTATGGAGTGCCATTTATAGTTGGCAATGGGGATCACATAATTGGAGAAATAAAATGTTCCAATCGCAATAAAAATAACAACAGCTGTTAAGGGCCTTAAGATTCTATAGATAGATAATCCACTTGATTTTAAAGCAGTTAGTTCATTGGTTTCACCTAAGTTCCCCATTACAATTAAAGAAGAAAGTAAGATAGCAAGAGGTAAAGCAAGTGGGAGTAGACTCGCTGAAACATAAAAAAGAAGTTCTAGAATTATACTTATTTCTAGTCCTTTACCCATTAAATCATCTATGTACTTCCATAAAAACTGCATCACGAGCATGAACATGGAAATAAAAAAGGTCGCTAAAAACGGCCCCACAAATGATTTTATGAAAAAAATACTGAGTTTTTTCATCGTTTAATTTCAATTGCGAATGTACTGATTTTATCTTTATCCCTGTAGAAAATTGTCATGACATCTTGATTTTAATCATGTTTTTAAAAAGCCGGGAAACTTACCTTTGACATTTCATTATTGAGAATGGAAGGAATCATAAATCTTTTTTCCATATTTGTAATATGAATAATTTCTCATTGCTTATGTTCTTTATTGGTGTTTCTGTGTTTTCTACAGTAGCCCAAGAAGATTATTTCCTGACTCCCAAAAATAAAGCGTACATCTATCATACGGTAAGAAAAAGCCCAATTCTTGAGCAAAATATTGGGCGTTATATTGTTTTTTTAGGAAAAGAAATTACACTTCCTAATGGGGAAGTAAATTATGACTCTACAGAGCAGGTAATTATAAATAATCCTGAATTGTTGAAGATTTACTCTAGTGAAATAAGACGATCATCTAAAGGCTTACTTGCTGAATTAGCAAATAAAATGGCCATTTGGGAATTGAACAACTTGTTGCAATCACACAGGAGTAACGACTTGGTTAAAGACGGGATGGTTTCAGACTATGAACGCTTTGAAGAGGTGTTAATTGAATCTTTACCAGAACAAGCAAAGCGAATAAAAAAAGATGAGCTTCAAATACATAAAAAGATAGAGAAGTTATCAAACCCTACCCTGACTTTTAAAGATAAAACCGCCATGCTTGATGGTTTTTCTTCGTGGACTGAACAAGAGAAAATGCAAGTGATACTGGCTTACAATAAAGCAATCAATGAATGGGTAAGTGAACGTACATTTCAAATTTTTGAAAAATTAGGAGGGGAGGCAGATTACTTTAAAAATATCTTAACTGCTGCTGGAGATGGTTCCACAACTTCTGGATTATTTGAAGAAAGAGAAAAAGATGAAAGAGGCAGATGGAATAGAGGTTTGCCAAAAGCTGTTGGACTTTTTCCGTACGAACCTTATGTGGGAATTAAACCCAACAGTAAAAAGCAGAAACCAGAAGTTTTACCAATGGGATATACTATCCACCAGTTTGAAACGATTGGAAAGGGTAGAGAAACCAATATCCACTTAGATGTTTGGGGATATAATTCTGAAAAACAAACCACAGTAGTAATTCAGAAATCTGGAAATTATTATCCGCTTTTTGGAGATGAAAACACACGTTTCCTATCGCCTGACTCATCTTTTGGAGGAGGATTAACTTACTATACGCTAATTCAAAGAATACAAAATGACATTCAAGAAATAGAAAATAAAATTAGTGGGAAAAGAGGTTTCGATTATTGGATAAGTTATTATGAAAACAAGAAAGATGATACCAAACTAAGTATTGATAAAACCGAAAAAGAACTCAGTGATATTCGCTACAGTTCAATTACTACCAAAGCACCTTCTAATAAAAAGAAGAAAAAAAAGAAAAGTGGTTCAGGTCCTCCAGGACTTAAAACGGATTCAAAATATGCCAAGCGCAGAGTTAGACAAGACAAAGTTGTAGCATTGTACGGAGAGCTTGGGGCAATTGAAAAGAAATTAGTTGCCTTGGCTGAGGAAAAAGAGAAAGCCCTGGTTGAAAAGCAGGCTTTAGTTAGAAAAGTTCAGTTGATGTATGACTTGATTGGTAAGAAATGGATTCCATATAAAGAAAAGGATGGACTCTATTTATATGAAGATTCTACACGCTACGACTTATTGACTCAAGAGTTCACTTTTCCAGTAACTGATGAAAAAGAGGTGTTTGAAGTGAAGTTATTGGCCATGCCTATTTCTCATAAAAGCAATCAATACGATGAAGTAATGTTGCACATCAATATTACTGACGTACTTCCAATGTACACTTCTCAGATACAAATAAAAGTGAATGATTTATTTGATGTCGATCAATATGAATTAAATCGAAAAAGCCTGTTTGAAGACAAGGATTCAATTGCAATTGTTGAGTTTTTTGAAGCCTTATTAGATAAGAAGAAGAACTTTAAAATCATCACGAGAGGCGGAGGTGTAGGGAAATGGAGAAATGATCGTGTGATGATTAATTACGAACCAGAGGAAATCAATCAGTATCCAGGTGCAAGTAAAGAAGAAAGGCAAGCTGCTCGAGAGGATTCAATCTTTAAACGCCTCAGAACAACCGAACTTTTGATTCATATTGAAAGAGAAACCGTTCTTCAAGTCAATAGTTACACAGATCCTGTTCACAGTAATTTTAAGCCGACTCAAAAAGAATTCATCAGTTTAATGTCTCAGTATAAATTAAGTAGTAATCAAATGTTGAGTGCTTATCGCGCATACACGACGTTAAAAACAATGAGAAATGAGTTGAATATTCTTGCAGGAACCTATTTATCAAGAGGAGATGCTGCAAAAGTTATTGACCGATTGAATAAAACCATTGATAAGTCAAGAATAACTGTTGGAGCAACGTCTATAAAATATAAAGCGTTTTAATATTTTTTAAAAATATTCTTCTTCATTGTCTTTAAAGAATTGTCCATTGAAATTTACGAGAAACAATTTTTCAGTAGCTCTCGTCAAAGCAGTGTATAACCATCTGAAATAAGATTTATCAAGCATTTCTTCAGTGAGGAAGCCTTGATCCACAAAAACGCATCCCCACTGGCCACCTTGTGATTTGTGACAAGTAACAGCGTAAGCATATTTTACTTGAAGTGCGTTGAAGTAAGGGTCTGCCATAATTAATTCATAGCGTTTCTTTTTATTGTGCTCATAAGAATAATCCTTTTCTACAGCAAAAAACAACTCTTTCATTTTTTCTCTTGGCAAGTTTGGTGCTTCTTCATCCAAAACTTCTAAAAGTATTTTGACTTCAAAAGGTTCTGCATCAGGATAGTCTATTAATTGTACTAAAGCCTCTGCAAACTCAAATCCGTACATTGTTTCTCTATTTCGGATCCTTACCACCTTAATGGTCTCTCCATTGGCAATAAACCCAAGCTTTGAATTGTCGCCCAGCCAGAAGTAATTGTTCCTCACAACCATTAATAAATCATTGGCAACGATTTTTTCGTCAAACCAAAAGATGCGCGAACGAATTTGTTGGTTAAATAAATTAGCACGTTTGTTACTCCGGGTGATAACCAAGGTTTCAGTTATTCCGAAATTTGAAAAGGCGGAATCTAATTCATCTTCTAAATCACCACCTTCAAGACGAATAAGGTCATTTTTTCCACTTAAATCGAATGATGGGTAAATTTTCTCTGTTGCAGTACGTAAATCTGTAGCATTTTTTAAAATATCTGAATCTTTGGCTTGCCTCAGTACATTTGAAAGTTGGTATCCCTCAATAGTAAGTTGAGAATAATGATTAGACATGTACTCTAAGTTCAATGCTGGACTAAAATCTGATCCAACAGGAGGGAGCTGACCTTCATCACCGATTAATATCAGTTTACAGTTTTTACCATTATAAACGTAGTTAATTAAATCTTCTAATAAGTTCTGTGAGCTAATTGAGCCATCATTGCGTTGTGAATAATCCCCAATCATTGAAGCTTCATCTACTAAAAACAATGTGTTGGTATGTAAATTAGGTGCCACTCCTAATTGAATAGCTCCACCAGCAATTTTTTGCTTTCTATATATTTGTTTATGAATTGTAAACGCTAATTTATTGGAGCGTTGGGCAAAAACTTTTGCGGCACGACCTGTAGGAGATAGCAATACAGATTTCCGTTTCAGTTCACTCAAGGCTTTTACAAAAGCACTCAATAAACTCGTTTTACCAGTACCGGCGTATCCTTTTAGAATAAACAGAGATTGATTATTGGGCTGAACATAAAAATCACAAAGCTGTGTCAATAATTGATCCTGACCGTGTGAAATCTGAAAGTCAAAATGCTTCAATGTCGATGTGTAAAGCTCTTTGTGTATCGCCATGTTGCTAAGATATGTTTATAATCGTTCAATAGATTACTATGCTCAAATATAATTATTACCATCTGTTTTTTCTAACTTGGAATAACAATTCAAGATTCGAAAAAATGAGCGATAGAACGATGATAATCAATCTTTGAAATTGTACTGATGATTTGTAGAGATTGATGGTTTTTTATCTGTTTTATCTAAATTAAATGATATCAACGGCATTCTGTTGATTAAACGGAGTAAAAAAACTACTCTTTAATTCAAGGACATTTCAAAATTATTGTAGATTTGTAAGAATAAGAAATGAATTTAATTAACATTGAATAATGAATAATCAGTTTTCTGTAATTATAAAGCGCTACTTGATAGCTGCAATTATCGCAATATTAGGAATTGTTATGGTTGTAATGGGAATACAATCTAATCAAGACGCATTGTTTATGATAGCCGCTGTCAATTTATTGATAGGAGGGGTATTGGCACTTTTATTTAGTGCTGGAGTTTTAAATAGAACAGTAGTTTTAGTTATTGGCGTAATTTGTATTGGTGCAACTATATTTGTTGGTTTCAAATCTGTTGAATCTGTAGAGGTTACGATTCAACATGAAAAAGACTACAAAAAATCTGAAGCATTATATCAGTATACATTAAATCAAATTAGAGATATACAACGTGCTTATAGAGCGAAAAACGGTGTTTATGCTCCAACATTTGATGCGCTTAAGGAATTTTTCGAGAATGATAAAATTCAAAAAATAGAATCTTTAGGTTCTGTTCCTTCTCGTAAGTTAAAGGTAGAAGAAAGAGATGCACTTTATAAAGATAAAAGAGCGTTGGATAAGAACATGACGGAACGTGAGGCTGCAATGCTTTCTGCTTTAGGAAACCCAACAAACAGTCCTGATTTAGCTGCGTTTAAGCGTGACACTGTAATGGTTTTTTATAAGGATGAGTTTTTAAGCTCAAGATCAAGACAGTCTTTACGTGATGCATTAGGAATCGGTGAATTTAACATTGATGAGTTAAGATACATTCCAATGTCAGATCCTAAAGAGGAATGGACAATTGAAACACGTGACAAGGTACAGTACCTTAAAAACGATACCATCGCAACTATCCATGTTTATGGTAAAGAAGCAATTCCAAGATTTGAAGACGGAAAACGTAATATCGTTGGTTTTGGAAATTTAAAAACCAATTCTGATAAAGGAACTTGGGAATAAACTTTAACATATCGTGAGTAATACTCAATTAACAATACATATTTCAAGAACCTCAGTACATGTTGCTGAGGTTCTTCATTCTAATCAAGAAATAATTCGTCAGGATGATTTTGAACTATTAGAAAGTACTCCAGAAGGCTATAAGAAGAGACTTAAAGAAGTCTTTGATAATATGAATCTTAGGGATGATTATGTTGAGTACACAATGGCATGGGGCACCCAGTTACAAACCTTGGTTCCACTGAGCGTCTTTAATGAGTCTTCAGCAAAATCAGTTTTTCAATTGATGTTCGGTGAAGATACTGATGAAAAAACAATTGACTTTAATCGATTAATGGAATTAAGCATGGTCAGTGTTTTCGAAATTCCAGATTGGGTTAAATCATTTTTCATAATGAGGTTTCCACAAATCATATTCAAACATGAACATGCAATGACACTGCGTGCGCTTTTTCAAAGAAATACTTTTAAAAGAAAAATTGTTGTAAGTTTTAGCGATGAGTATGTAAACATTAGTTTAATAAATAAAAATGAATTGGGCTTTTCCAATAGTTTTGACTTTCAAACTGAAGAAGATATTTTGTATCACTTGTTGTTTGTCTTAGAGCAACAAAAGCTTACAGATGAAGAAGGAGAGATAAACTTTCTTTATGTAGACGAAAAAACAAGACTAAAAGCTGAAGAAACTAAAAAGTTATTCGAAGCCCTTAAAGCGACAAAAATGATTAAAGTAAATACAATAGATTCTGTTCTTAAACTCCAAACACTGTGCGTATAATAAGTGGGTTACTCAAAAAGCAACGTTTTTCTCCACCAAAAGGTTTTCCTTCTCGACCAACAACCGACTTCGCAAAGGAAGGGTTGTTCAATATTTTAGAGAATGATTTACTGATGGCAGATCTTGAAATTCTTGATCTATTTGCAGGAACTGGTAATATTTCTTTTGAATTTGCTTCACGTGAAGCAGGAATGATAACTTCGGTCGATAAAAATTTCAAATGTACACGTTTCATTAGAAGTTTTGCAGATGAACACGGTATTGGAAAGAGCATAAACGTCGTTAAAGCTGATGTAATGAAGTTTGTCGATAAGCATTCAAAGTCTTATGATTTGATATTTGCCGATCCTCCATTTGAAGATAAGCTACACGATGAATTCCTTGATAAACTAATGGCAAGTTCTTTATTAAAAGAAGATGGATTGTTTATTTTAGAACATGGTAAGCACGATACGTTTGCAAACCATAAAAACTTTCAGTCTTCAAGAAAGTATGGTCATGTTGTATTTAGTTTTTTCAAACATTTGCTATAGCTTTATATTCTTAAATTATTACAATGAAAAAAACAGCTGTTTTCCCAGGTTCATTCGATCCTTTTACAAAAGGACATGAATGTATTATTGATAAAGCACTTAATCTATTTGATGAAGTAGTTATTGGAATAGGTCAGAATACTTCAAAAAAATATCTTTTTGATTTAGAGAATAGAATAAAGCATATAGAGTCTATCTTCGAAAATGATGACCGTGTAAAAGTTCAGGTTTTTAAAGGCCTTACTGTTGAATTCTGTAAATCTATTGATGCGCACTTTATTGTTCGTGGTTTGCGTGATTCTAAGGACTTTGGCTATGAAAGAAGTATTGCACAAATGAATTATGAAATTTCTGGCATAGAAAGTGTATTTTTCATGACCGTACCTGAGTTTACAGCAATAAATTCAACTATCGTTAGAGAAATACATATAAGTGGTGGAGAAATTGATTTGTTTGTAACGAATGTAGAAAAGCTCGTTAAATAGATACACGACTTTTCTTGTCGAATGTATTTAAAATTTAAAATATGCGATATTTACTTGTTGTTTTTCTTTCTACTCTTTCGAGTATAGTTGTTTTAGCACAACCAGTAACAACTGTTAAAGGTTTTGCTGAAGCATATGTTGGAAAAGAGGTTAAAGTTTTCGTCATAGACGATTACCTAAGTCAATTGAGAACACAGATTGCTAGCACAACTGTTCAAGAAGACTCAACTTTTAAATTGAGCTTTTTCAATAATGAAACCAGAAAATTAAGGTTGGAAGTAGATGAAAATTATTTTCATATATACGCTCAACCAAAAGCCAATTACAATCTATTTGTGAGCAAAAGCTCTCCTTATATCGATGAAAAAGCGAGTAGGATAGAGGTGGAGTTTTTCTTTTTTGACCTGGACTCAGCAGATATTAATTACAAGATATTGATGTTTGAAGATTATCAATTGGATTTCTTGGAGAAATATTATCATCATAAATCTTTGAAGTCAACCAACTTTGTGGCGCAATTAGATACTTTTAAAAATGAAGTAACAAGAAGATACGAAGCAGACAGCAGTAGTTTCTTTAAAAACTATGTAAAATATTCTGTTGCATCGTTGGATAACCTTGCTTTTTTAGGACAAAGAAATGAATACGAAAAATATGATTTCTATATTAAACCTGAGACTGTACTGTATCAAAATGATCGGTATATGGATTATGTATTGCATTATTATAAACTTTATGAAGCACAGCTTTCTAACGAAGTAAATGAGAGGTTCTATAAAGGTATAATCAATAGTAGTCCTACCTTAATTATGAATGCCTTGGGAGTTGAGTACGCTTTGAAAAACATTCGTTTAAGAGAATTAATAATGATTAAAATGCTTTCTGAAGTGTTTTATACGGAAGTGTATCCACAAACAAATATTTTAACAATCCTAGACAGTATTTCGACTAACGCAATTTTTGAAGATCATAAACAGATTGCAGCGAACATAAAATACAGGTTGTTGGATTTAGTGCCAGGAACAAAAATGCCAAGTTATAGCTTAACTATAGATGGCGCTCGCAAGTTCAACACCGATTATGAAGGAAAGCATGTTTATTTACAATTTGTGAATAAGGATATTCGTAAATCTCTTGAGGACATCAAATTACTTCGTCCTATACAACAGAAATACTCGAAAAACATACACTTTATTACAGTTCTGGTTACTGAAGACGGGAATAAATTGCTTAATGACCCTTCTGACTTTATTAAGGAACATAAAATCACATGGGACCTTGCTGTAGTGGAAAAAGATGACCCGATTCTAAAAAACATGAATGTGAATACTTTCCCTCACTATTTATTGTCTGATGCTACAGGGCATGTAGTTTCTGCCCCAGCATTATCACCAAGACCTAATAATGAGTATGAAACGATAGAGAACATTTTGATTGGTATAGCAAGGTATTACCGACATATGGAAAAGAAAGATTAGTTAATCTACTGTCTTTTCAATAAAGAAAGTTTTTTCTTGTGGAGTTGGAATAGCACAATATCCTGGTCGAATTTTATGTCGCCTTTTGGCAATTTGATTGTATATCCAGTCCCTTATAAATTTTGGAACTATTATACCGAGGTAATAAAAGAAAGGATAAAGTTGATTTAAGTTTTTAGCAATACGAATAGCTGCAGTTGATCTGTCATACAATATTCCGTTTTCAAGAAAGTAAAGCGTGTTCATTTCAATTTTCACATTGTATTTGGCCATTATTCGCTCTGCAACATCAGTTTGTAAGGGGATAAAATAGAAGTCTTTTTTACGGTGCTTTAGAGCGAGTTGAATAGAAGTATTACAAAATCCACATTCTCCATCATAGAATATTATGCGTTTTAATTGAATGACTTCTTGAAACTTCATTGTTAAATCTATTAAAACCAAATTTAATGTTTTATATTAGATTTTACGAAATTTTTAAAACGTTCAAAATTAAAAAAGATATGAAAATTGGAGTTCTATTGTCTGGATGTGGTGTTAATGATGGATCTGAAATCCATGAAACAGTATTCACATTGTTGGCGATTGCTGAAGCGGGACACGAAGCGGTTTGTATTGGTATCAATAAAGACCAACACCATGTTATTAACCACTTAACAGGGGAGGAGCAGAAGGATACAAGAAATATGATGGTAGAAGCTGCAAGAATTGCTCGAGGAGAAATCACAGATATAAAAGATATTTCACCGGCTGATCTTGATGTGTTGATTATTCCTGGAGGGGCTGGTAGCGCTAAAAATTTAACTGATTGGGCATTTAATGGTCCAGAAGGAACTATTCTTCCAGAAGTTAAGTTGTTAATTGTTAACATGCTGAACGTAGGTAAACCAATTGTAGCTTTATGTGTAAGTCCTGTAGTTGTAGCAAAAGCATTACAGGGTTCAGATATAAAGTCTTTTATGACCATTGGTTCTGACCAAGCTGAATCTCCTTATGATATTAAAGGATTTGTCGAAGGTTTAACAAAGGCAGGAGTTTCAACAACTATGAAATTAGCCGATGAAATAAATATAGACAGGGTAAACAAAATTGTTACGGCGCCTTGTTATATGATGAAATCCGATTTAATTACTTTACGAAACAATATCGCAAATGCTGTTAATGCAGGGATAGAGTTGGTATAATATGATAGTGTAAATAATGAAGACAGACTACTTATGGTCTGTCTTTTATATTTTAAGACGTGCATCAGGACTAATGCTTTGTTCTGCAAAATTTCCTTTAAGGTAATGATACCTTCCTGTTATAGCAATCATTGCGGCGTTATCAGTACAGTATTCAAATTTTGGTATATGTGTGTTCCAATTCCTTTTTACACCTTCATCTTTTAAGCGCTGACGAATACCAGAGTTTGCAGAAACTCCTCCAGCAATAGCTACCTCGTGAATGTTAAAGTGACGGGTTGCCTTAATGAGCTTATCAAAAAGTATATCGACTATTGTTTGTTGTAAACTGGCGCAAATATCATTGATGTTATTAGTGACAAAGTCTTGATCGTTTTTCGTATTCCTTTGCAAAAATTGAAGCACATTGGTTTTTAATCCACTAAAACTAAAATCAAATTCCGACATATTGGGAGCCGTAAACTTAAAAGCCTTCGGATTGCCCAATTTGGCGTATTTATCAATTAATGGACCTCCGGGATAGGGCAGGCCAAGTAATTTTGCAGTTTTATCAAAAGCTTCTCCAGCTGCATCATCTTTAGTTGTTCCAACAACCTCCATGTCTAAGTAATCATTCACAACTACAATCTGTGTATGCCCGCCAGATATTGTTAGGCATATAAAAGGAAATTGTGGCTTCTCTTTGCCTTCGTCGTCAATAAAATGAGCCAATACATGTCCATGCATGTGATTCACCTCCATCATTGGGATATTTAATCCTAAAGCAAGAGACTTTGCAAAGGAGGTTCCAACGATTAAACTACCCAAAAGACCAGGACCTCGGGTAAAAGCAATCGCATCAATGTCTTTTATATCAATTTCAGCATTTTTTATTGCTGCATCTACTACAGGTAAAATGTTCTGTTGATGCGCCCTTGAAGCGAGCTCAGGAACCACGCCACCATAAGCTTCGTGGACTTTCTGACCGGCAATCTCATTGCTTAAAATGGCCTCGTTTTTGAGGATAGCTGCGGAGGTGTCATCACATGATGACTCAATACCTAGAATGATAATATCGTTTTTAATCAACTTTGAATATCTTTGTTACTGCGAATGACAAAAATACTGAAAATACTAGGGAATATCATCCTTACTGTGGTGGAGATTGTAATGATCCTCATCATTGCTTTAGCATTTCTTATTCGCACCTCTGATTTCCAAACTTATTTAGCCCATAAAGGATCAGTTTTCTTATCTGAAATGATTGATTCAAAGGTGACTATTGGGAAAGTAGACATCTCATTTATTGATAGAATATATTTTGATGAACTCTATGTGGAAGATCAACATCATGATACTTTAGCTTATATTCAAGAGTTTTATGTTGACTATAGTTTAATAGGCGCATTTATGTTGAATTTCAGTGTGGATAAAACTGAAATTAAAGGCGCTAAGTTTGCTCTAAAAAGATATAAAAATGAAGAGCAACTCAATTTACAATTTTTAATTGATGCGTTTAAACCTAAAAACCCTTCTGAAGAATCACTTGATTTTACAATTAACCTCAGTAAAGTTAAAATTACAAACTCCAACTTTTCTTACCACGATGAAAATAGTGAGCCTGTTCCATTCGGAGTAGATTACTCGAATCTTGATGTGAAAAATATTGATTTAACTGCAAATAACGTTGTAATTCAATCAGGGAGCTATCGAGCCAATATAGAGTCCATTGCTTTTAAAGAAAGAAGTGGGTTTGAATTGAATAAATTAGCTGCACAGGTCCTGTTTAATGACAATGGCTTAGTGATGGACGAAACGATTATTGATACAGACCGTTCAAATATAAAATTAAAAGAATTCAAGTTGCGTTCCAATAGTCTTGCAGACTTTTCAGACTTTGTTGACCTGATTCAACTTGAAAGTCAATTTGATACTTCTTATGTTTCTTTAGAAGATGTTTCTTATTTCGCCCCTCAACTTAAAGGAATGAATGATGTTGTTGTACTTTCTGGAAGAACAGAAAAGGCTGTGAAAGAATTAGCTATGAATGATCTTTATCTAAAGTATGGAACTGGAACTGTAATTAAGGGGGATTTTTATTTACCAGATTTCAAAAAACTCTCTAAGTCAAATATAAAACAAGAACTTAAATTCTTATCGCTTAATGTTAATGATCTTGAGCGCCTAAAACTTCCTGACAACTCATCAATTACCTATATTAAATGGCCAGAAGCATTAAGGGCACTAAATACTATTGAAGCATCTAACTTGTCTGTGAACGGTTCAATACATGATTTGAGTATAGAATTAACAGAATTGAATACCAACATTGGCTCTTTTGTATTTCAAGATGGTTTTAAAGTCTTATCTGACACAAATTATTCAGCTTTTACAATTATTCCTAAAAACTTAAAAGGCAATCAATTGAAGGTTTCAAATGTTTCTATACATCGAATTCTTAATGACCGTAATTATGGAAAGCTGAATGGACAATTTAGTTTGAAATCAGCAAGATTAGATGAAATAGGTTTTAGTGCGAATGGAGTTTCAGGAGTATTGACCAATACAGAGCTATACAGCTACTCCTATGATTACATTATACTTGACAATATTGATTACAAATTTGACAATTCAAAAAGGGTATCCCAAAATGAAGTTAAAGGTCATGTTTATATTAGAGATGACAATTTCGACTTAACTTTTAATGGATTTTTTAGTTCCGGAAACCATTTGGAAATGAAAGCTAAAATCGATTTAGAATGCGCACGGTTAGACTATATCAACCCAGTCTTTAAAGATAGGGGAGAACTCAGTACATCAATTGATATAGATGCAAAAGGAATAAACTTTAATGATTTTAAAGGGAATATTATAATTGATTCTTTATTTTATAGTGAAGGGAATGAAAACTTCAGCACCACGAACTTCAATGGTTTTGTTGAACGAAATAAACTTAAAGACAGCATCTCTATTAAGTCTGAAATAATAGATGTTAACCTTGATGGGCTAATTGATTATTCAAAGGTTGGAGAAAACATTGTATATCAAATTGGTCGTATATTTCCAGCTTTAAACGTTTCAGCGAAGGAAATTGAGGATGAGTTTACGGAGTTCAAATATGATATTATTATCAAAGATATAAATCCATTATTGTCTATTTTATATCCACCACTAAAGATTGCTGATTACTCCATGATTAATGGGTTCTATAATGGGAAAAAGAATTCATTAGGTCTGAATATTATTTCTGATTACGTTGCATTTAACTCCATAAGGTTAAATGATATTTATGCAATTCAAGAAGTTTCAAATCAAGAATTACTTGCTCTTATTGACGTAAATTCAATATCTATTAAAGACTCGTTAAGCTTTCAAAACATTCACTTTACAGGTTTAGCTGCAAAAGGAGGATTAGATTCACAACTACTTTTTGAAGATTCTAAAGATTCAAAATCAAACGTGGAATGGTATACTAACTTGCATGAAAATACGGAGTTTGACATTGATATCTTCCCATCTTATATCACTCTAAATGGACACCAATGGAATTTACAAGAAAAAGCATACATCAACTATTCCGACAGCTGTTTCTTTGTTGATGGTCTAAAACTTGAACATGAGAATCAATATGTTTCGGCAAATGGTCAATTGTCCAATTCTAACTTTGATAGGTTGTATTTGGATGTCATGCATCTTGATTTAAAAGAGTTAGGAAGTATTCTTGGTCCAGACATTAAGCTTTCAGGAGTGGCCAATGTATCAGGCTATGTAACTACTCCTATAACCAATCTGCAGTTCTTTGGAGAAGCAATTATAGAAGAGCTATACATAAATGAAACAAATGTTGGAAATGTGAGTTTTGGTGCTGATTTCAAATCTGATTTGAATAAAGTTAAAATGTATGGAGATATCTTTTATAGAAACGAACAAACCTTTCAATTTAAAGGTGATTATCTGCTTAAAGACGAAGGTGAAGACTACGGTAATTTAGACTTTAAAATGTTATTTAAGCAAACTGAAATTTCCGTTGTTAATGAATTTTTGGATCCTGATATCGTAACGGATTTAAGAGGAAGGCTAAATGGAGAGTTAAAATTAAAAGGGACTTTTAAAGATCCAGAAATGACTGGTAAAGTTGATTTTGATGGTGGAATGGTAAACATATCTCTTTTGGGTGCCAATTTATATTTTGAAGGTGAAATTGAGTCTGTAAAAGACGGGATTTACATTAACAATATGCCAATTAAGGATGTTGAAGGCAATACAGGCTTTCTTACTGGATCCTTATTCCATAATAACTTCAGTGATTTCTTTTTTGAGATTGTTGCCAATCTGGAAGATCATCCGACAAAACGATTGCCAACAGACAGATCGAGACCAATGCCGGTGGAGCGCTTCAAGGTTATGAATACAGCTTATGATATTGATAATCCATATTATGGAGAAGCATATGTAACAGGGATAGTAACAATTTCAGGGTACGCAGATAACTTGTCTATAATTGTCAATGCTAAAACGAAAAGAGGGACTAAAATTGTTTTTCCAATGTATGGACCAACAACAATTGAGGAAGATGGATTTATATCTTTCAAAAAAGATGGAAGCGAGGAAGAAACTGAAGACAAAAGAGTTGATTTAACAGGTGTTGATTTGCAATTGAACTTCGATGTTACAGACGATGCAGAAGTGAAATTGATATTTGATGAGAAAATTGGTGACGAAATTTCAGCCAGAGGAAAAGGAAATTTAAGCTTGACGGTTGACCAATTTAATGACCTCGCAATGGACGGAACCTATACTGTAGCAAATGGTGTATATAATTTTGCCATGGGTCCTTACAAACAGAATTTCAGCATACAGCCTGGAGGGACAGTTCAATGGACAGGAGATCCTTATGAAGCAATCTTAGATATCAATGCTTATTACAGAACTACAGCAAACCTTTCTGCCGTTATGCCAGATGTAGTAGAAAATCAATCTTCCAGTAACGAAGAAATTTACTCTTATTTGCACATCACAGGAAATATGATGAGTCCAGAGTTATCCTTTGATATCGATGCTCCAAAAGCAAACGAATCTGGTAAAGCAGTACTGTCCAGAATCAGAAGTGATCGAGACGAATTGAATAAGCAGTTTTTTTCGATTCTGATTTCTAAATCATTTATGCCGTTATCAGGTCAGGGTGGTGGAGCAGGTGGAACGGGAGGTGCCTTTTTAGATTTAGCTTCGACGCAAATCAATAATATCTTAAATAAAATGGCCGAGGGTTATAAAATGAATGTAAACCTTGAAAATGATGACTTTTCAGGCCAGTTCTCAGGCGAATTCGGACTTTCAAAAACATTCCTTGATGATCGACTTTTGGTTTCAGGTTCCTTTGGGGTAGGTACAAAAAAATCAGAAAATGGTGCCTCTGGAAATGTGCCCAGTCAAAACACGTTTATCGGAGATGTTAAAATAGAATATTTATTAAATGAGCAAGGAACCTTCAGAATGAACGTTTTTAATGAATCAAATAACAATACTGTACTGCAAAATGAAGGCAGAGGTCAATTTACTCAAGGTGTAGGGGTCAGTTATAAAGAAGATTTTCATACTTTAGAGGACTTTAAAGTATTTCAGCTTTTTGCTAATATTTTTAGAAAGAAGAAGAACAGAGTAGATTTACAAGAAAAGAAAGATAATAAGGTTCCTATTCCTAAAAAATACAGAATCGGAGACGCAATAAAAAATGAACAATGAAGAAAGTATTAATCGCCAATCGAGGTGAAATTGCAAGACGTGTTATTCGTACATTAAACAAAATGAACATCAAATCGGTGGCTGTTTATTCAGAAGCAGATAAAGACGCACCATTTGTCCATGAAGCTGATGAAGCTGTTTTAATTGGTCCAGCTCCATCTGCAGAAAGTTACTTAGTTCAAGATAAAATCATTCAGGTAGCTAAGGATCTTAATGTAGATGCCATTCACCCAGGGTATGGTTTTTTATCAGAAAATGCTGATTTTGCTGAACGTTTGAAAAAGGAAGGAATTATCTTGATTGGTCCTTCTGCGGAAGCGATGCAATTAATGGGAGATAAATTGAGTGCCAAACAAGCTGTTAAAGCTTATGATGTGCCTTTAGTTCCAGGTATTGATAAAGCTGTTGTGGATTTTAAAGAAGCCAGAGAAATAGCCATTCAAATTGGATTTCCTGTTTTAATAAAAGCATCAGCTGGTGGAGGAGGAAAAGGTATGCGATTGGTTGAAAAAGCCG
>Ga0209075_1001053_pt1 | contig 26476 bp, 23 predicted proteins | sample Stecom2011_FD_187523 | JGI IMG/M metagenome (GOLD analysis project Ga0209075, IMG submission 187523) | Agricultural soil microbial communities from Utah to study Nitrogen management - Steer compost 2011 (SPAdes) (version 2) | ecosystem: Environmental > Terrestrial > Soil > Agricultural land...
GGCACCCTGCTCACCGACTACTCGCTGATCCGCGCCGGCGCCCTGCACCGCGCCAATGGCGGCTACCTGGTGCTGGACGTACGGGCGGTGCTGACCCAGCCCGGCGCCTGGGAGACCCTCAAGCGCATCCTGCGTGCCGGCGAGATCCGCACCGAGTCCCTGGAGCAGGCCTACGGGCTGATCAGCACCGTGACCCTGGAGCCCCAGCCGATCCCCCTGGACGTCAAGATCGTGCTGCTCGGCGAGCGGCTGCTCTACTACCTCCTCTGCGAGCACGACCCCGAGTTCCTGGAGCTGTTCAAGGTGCAGGTGGACCTGGAGGACGAGCTGCCGCGCAGCGAGGCCAACCTGGCCCTCTATGCGCGCATGGTGGCGACCCTGGCCCGGGAGTCGGCGCTGCGCCCCCTGGATCGCAGCGGCGTGGCGGCGACCATCGAGCGCGCCAGCCGTCTCGCCGACGACCAGCAGCGCCTCACCGCCCGCCATCGGGACCTCAACGACCTGCTTCAGGAAGCGGACCACTGGGCCTCCCTGGAGGAGGCCACGGTGATCACCCGGGCCCATGTGGAGAAAGCGGTGGCCCAGCAGCTCCATCGGGCCGGGCGCCTGCGCGAGCGCAGCCACGAGCAGATCACCCGGGGCACGGTGATGATCGCCACCGAGGGCAGCACCGTGGGCCAGGTGAACGGGCTCTCGGTGCTGGCGCTGGGCGACTTCGCCTTCGGCCAGCCGACCCGGATCACCGCCACCGCCCGGCCCGGCAGCGGCCAGGTGGTGGATATCGAACGGGAGGCGCGCCTGGGCGGGCGCCTGCACACCAAGGCGGTGATGATCCTGTCGCGCTTCCTGGCCAGCCGCTACGCGCCGGATGCGCCCCTGTCGCTCTCGGCGAGCCTCGCCTTCGAGCAGTCCTATGGTGGCATCGAGGGGGACAGCGCCTCGGTGGCGGAGGTGTGCGCCCTGGTCTCGGCCATCGGCCGGGTGCCCCTGGATCAGGCCTTTGCGGTGACCGGCTCCATCAACCAGCACGGCGAGGTGCAGGCGGTGGGCGGGGTCAACGAGAAGATCGAAGGCTTCTTCGACGTCTGCCGGGCCCGGGGCGAGCTCTCCGGCCAGGCGGCGATCCTGCCGGCGGCCAACGTGGAGCATCTGATGCTCAAGGCGGAGGTGCGCGCGGCCATGGCGGCCGGCACCTTCCGGGTCTTCGCGGTGCGCCACGTGGATGAGGCCCTGGCGCTGCTGACCGGCGAGGCCCCGGGCGAGCCCGACGCCGACGGTCAGTTCCCCGCCGAGAGCATCAACGGCCGGGTGCAGGCGCGCCTGGCGGCCTTCCGGGAGGCGGTCAAGGCGGCCCGGGGCGGCGACGGCGACGAGAAACCGGGGGCCGGCCAGGGCGCCCATGACCCGGCCGAGGAGGGCGGCGGCGACCACAAAAAGCAGGGCGACGGCGACCGTAAAAAGGAGGGCGGCGGCGATGAGTGAGCCTAGCGAAGCCATGCGGGTGCTGGCGCTGCTGGATGACTCCCGCCAGAGCCAGGCGGCTCTGGCGGCGGCGGTGGCCCTGGCCGACGAGGCGAGCGCCGAGCTGGTGGCGCTCTTTATCGAGGACCTGGACCTGCTGCGCTGCGCGGCCTTCCCCTTCTCCTGCGAGGTGGGGGCGAGCACCGGGCTGACCCGGCCGCTGCAGAGCGAGGAGCTCGAGGCGAGCCTGACGCGCCAGGTGCAGCGCATCACCCGGGCCCTGGAGCAGGCGGTGGCCGGCCGTGAGCTGCGACACCGGCTGCAGGTGAGCCGCGGCCAGGTGGTGAGCGAAGCCCTGGCCGAGGCGGGGCCGGAGGACGTGCTGGTGCTGGGCAAGGCGGGGCTTTCGTCGCGCTGGGGCTGGAGCTCCCGGCTCGGCTCCACCAGCCGCCGGCTGGTACTGGAGGCCCCCTGCACGGTGATTATCTGGGATGAGCGCCATCCGCCGGCGCCGGGGCCACTGCGCTACTTCCGGGGGGAGCCGCCGCGCCTGCCCTGGGGGGAGTCCCTGGCCGAGGCCGTTCATCGCCATCCGCTGTTTCTGGGGCGCGAGGAGCTGGCGCTCATGGATGCCCCGACCCTGGAGCGTTTCCTGGCCCGTGCCCGCAGCGGCGCCCTGGTGGTCAACCGGGGCACGCTCACGCGGCTCTTCGAAGATGACCCGGAGGTGCTGGCCCGCATCCCGATTCCGGTCATCGTGGTGCCGTGAGGCTAATCGCAGATGGCAGTACCGCGCAAGGCTGTTCCGGCGACAGGCCTTCGAGGGGGCGCTACGAGTACTTCCTTGTAGGCTACCTCGGCCATCCTTGGTCCTCGGACCCCCTCTCCGACCTGTCCCCGGCGCCTTTCGCTCTCCCTGTCGGTAACTGCGATGGTCCTGGTGGTGCCCTGAGCCAGGCAGCGGACACCACCGCCGATATGGCACAATAGTCGGTTCGCAAGGCAAGGAAGGATCCGCCGAATGGCGTATGTTCTGGTAATGGGCGGCCTGGCGCTGTCGGTCAGCTTCACTCTCGGCTGGGTGCTGTGGCGCTCGGCCCTCGGGCTGTGGGGTCTGGTGGCCGGTACCCCGGCTCGCGGACGCGGCAAGCCCCGGGGGGCCTCCCGGGCGAAGAAGGCGCCGGCGCCTCGCAGGGCGGCCGCGGCCCGCCAGCCCGCCGCCCGCAAGCAGAAGGAGACGGTGCCCAGCGAGCCCTGGGGGCTGACCTTCTGGTTTGCCAGGCGTTACTCCGCGCCGCCGCTCGCTTTCCTCGCCGTGCTTCTCTACGGCGTGACGCGCCTGGTGGAGTTCGGCATGACCCGGCGCCCCCAGTCCCCCCCGGCGGGCTACCACGACCTGGTCAATGTCCTCGGCTGGCTCGCCGCCGGGCTCCTCGCCCTGGCGCTGCTCAACCTCCTCGCCCGCTGGCGCTGTGGTCGGGGTCAGGCCTCCAACTGAGCTTTGGTGATCCCGGCGAACCCGAGTTGGGCGTGTGGGTCGAAAGGCTTCCAGATGCCAGGAGAGAGACCATGCTCGCAGATATTCAACGATTCTTTCAGCAGGTGCTGGCCGACCCCGAACACCAGGCGACTGAGGCGCTCACCCTGGAGCTCGCCGTGGCGGCGCTGCTCTGCGAGGTGATGCGGGCCGACTATCAGGAGGACCCGAGCCAGCTGGCGGCACTGCGCGGGATGCTCGCCGGGCAGCTGGGCGTGCAGGGGGAAGCGGTGGACGAACTGTTGGCCCTGGCCCGGGAGGAGGCGGAGAGGTCCGTCGATCATTACCAGTTCGTCAGCCTCATCAAGCAGCACTACGACTACCCCAGGCGCTGCGAGCTGGTGCGCCTGATGTGGGACCTCGCCCTGGCTGACGGGGAGCACCACCACCTGGAGGAGCACCGCATTCGCCAGCTGGCGGACCTGCTCCACGTGAGCCACGGCGACTTTATTCGCGCCAAGCTCCAGGCCCAGGCCTCGGCGACATGAAACTATTCTATTTGCTGGGTGTAATTTGGGTGATGCTGCTGAATGGGTGGCGATTCATAGAATTACCCTCTTAATTATCAGGCCGTTGCCGATTTTCTGGAAAGTGCTGCTAGACTCCCAGCATGACAGCCCTGCCCGACGGCGGGGCTTTCTCTATGCCTCGTCAGGGAGACCTTCATGTCCCGCAATATCATCGTTCTTGGTGCCGGCATGGTCGGCGTGTCAGTGGCCTGGCATCTGGCGCGTCGCGGCCATGACGTCACCCTGGTGGACCGCCGCGAGCCGGGTCTCGAGACCTCCTTCGGCAACGCCGGCATCATCCAGCGCGAGGCGGTGCGCCCCTATGCCTTCCCCCGGGATATCGGCACCCTGCTGCGGGTGCTGCCCAACCGCGAGGTGGATATCCGCTACCGTCCCACCGGGATGGTGAGTGCTGCGGGTCCGCTGCTGAACTACTGGCTCAACTCCGGCGGTGAGCGCTATGCGCGCATCGTCGAGGAGTGGGCGTCGCTGATCATGCGCTGCCAGGATGCCCATGCGCCGATGATCGAAGCCGCCGGCGCCGAGGCGCTGGTGCGCAAGGGGGGCTGGCTTGAGCTCTACCGCACCCGCAAGGAGTTCGACGACCGGCTGCAGGAGGCGAAGGAGAATCACGAGCAGTTCGGCGTGGAGTACGAGGTGCTGGACGCCGAGGCGCTCTACGCCAAGGAGCCGCACCTGGCCAAGGGGCTGATCGGCGCGATCCACTGGACCCAGCCCTGGATGGTCTCGGACCCGGGCGGCCTGGTGCAGGCCTACGCGAGGAGCTTCGCGGAGCAGGGCGGCCATGTGATGCAGGCCAGCGTCGAGGAGGTGCTTCAGGTGGGCACCGGCTGGCGGGTCAAGACCAGTGAGGGCGCCCTGGAGGCCGACCAGGTGGTGGTGGCCATGGGCCCCTGGTCCGGCGAACTGCTGGGCAAGCTGGGCATGAACGTGCCGCTCTTCGTGAAGCGCGGCTACCATATGCACTACTCCGCGGAGGAGGGGGCGACGCTCAACCACTGGGTGATGGATGCCGAGAAGGGCTTCCTGCTCGAGCCGATGCGCGCCGGCATCCGCCTGACCACCGGGGCCGAGCTGGCCGACCTGGACTCGCCGCCCCAGTACAAGCAGCTGGCCGCCGCCGAGAAGGTGGCCCGCAAGCTGTTCCCGCTGGGCAAGCGCCGCGACGCCCAGCCCTGGAAGGGCGCGCGCCCCTGCATGCCGGACATGAAGCCGGTGATCGGCCCGGCCCCCGGCAAGGAGGGGCTGTGGCTCGCCTTCGGCCACGGCCATCAGGGGTTTACCCTGGGCCCGGCTACCGGGGAGCTGCTTGCCCAGATGATGGACGGCGAGGAGCCGGCGGTAGCGATGGCGCCCTTCCGGGTCGACCGCTTCTGACGCGCATCCCCAACGACAACGGGCGCCCCGCAAGGGCGCCCGTTTCTCTTGGTGCGTGGCCGCTCGAGGCTAGGGCCGGTTGCCCCCACGGGGGCGGCGCGTCGCATGCATGGCGAGCTTGATCAGCACGGTGACCACGAAGACCAGCCAGCCGGCGGTGGCGAAGACGTTGAATAGCAGCATCTTCTCGGGCCCGTCCAGGGGCAGCAGCAGCTCCTCGATCACCACGCCGAACAGGAAGGCCAGGGTCAGCGGCAGGGCCAGGATGTGCATCCACATCTCGGTGCGCCGCTTTCTCACATGGTAGCGGCGCAGCAGGACGCGGATTGGCCGGTGCACGAAGCTGACCAGCACCAGGGCGGCCAGCAGCAGCAGCGCCGCCATGGTGGGCTCGACGTTGCCCAGTTGCATCGACAGGCTGATCGACCAGAACACCACCAGCCACATCAGCCCGGCCAGCACGGCGACCAGATCGGCATAGTGGCGCACCTTCGGCATACTCGTTCCCCCTGTTATCTCTGCGCGCATGATACGGCAATTCAGCGCCGGGTGACGAGGTGGCGCACCCAGTACCAGCGATTGATCAGCAGTGCCGCGAAGATCAGCCCGCAGCCGGCAAACTGCAGCAGGCTCATGGTCTCGCCATACCAGGCGGCGGCCAGCAGCGCGGTCCACACCGCCTCGAGCATCAGGATCACCGCGGCGTGGCTCGGCGTGGTCAGCCCCTGGGCGTAGACCTGCAGCAGGAAGCGCAGGATGCTGGCGAGCACGACGCTGGCGGCGAGCCAGCCCAGGGTGACGCCGCCGATGCGGGCGGGCCAGGGTTCCACCAGCGCCGAGACGAGCCCCAGCAGGATGCCCACCACGGTGAGCTGGATCGCCGTCAGCGGCAGGGCCGGCAGGCGGTGCACCACCCGGGAGTTGACGTTGATCAAAATCGAGAAGAGCACCGCCGAGACGGTGATCAGCGCCTGGCTCGCCTCGATGCGCAGCCCGGCATTCAGCGAGAGCAGCGCGAAGCCGACGCCGGCCACGGGCAGGGCGATCCAGGTGGTGCGGGGCGGGCGATCGCCGAACAGCAGCCGCGCCATCACCGGCACCAGCAGGATGCCGAGGCTGTTGATGAAGGCACTCTCCCCCAGATGCTCGGAGTGGTACAGGCCCAGGATCCAGAAGGCAAGGGCGGCGCTGAACAGTACGCCGACGCCGGCCCCGGCCAGCAGATCGCGGCGGTTGAGGCGGCGCAGCACAGGCAGGGCAAAGCCGCAGAGCACCAGGCCGGCGAGCAGGAAACGGGAGGCGATGAACAGCAGCGGCGGCATGCCGTTCAGCGCCTCCTTGGAGAAGATCCAGCCCGCGGCCGCCAGCGCCGTGACGAGAAGCAGCAGCAGGTCGGCGCGCAGGGGAGAGCGGGCGTTGGGGTCGAGCATCGGGAACCTGGTGGGTGGCGGCAAATGGTAAGCATGCTAGCAGACTCGCCGGGTGGCGTCTGTGCGCTCCGGCAGTCGCGGGGGGACGCTTTGGGTATACTGGGGCGACCCTTGAATGAACCCGACAAGACAGGACACGCCGTGACTTCACTGACCCTGACCCGCCCCGACGACTGGCACCTGCACCTGCGTGACGACGAGGCCCTGGCCGCCGTGGTGGGCGCTTCCGCCCGCCAGATGGGCCGCGCCATCATCATGCCCAACCTCAAGCCGCCGGTCACCACCACCGAGCAGGCCAGGGCCTACCGCGAGCGCATCCTGGCCGCGCTGCCGGCGGGTAGTGCCTTCGAGCCGCTGATGACCCTCTATCTCACCGACCGGACGCCGGCCGAGGAGATCGAGCGCGCCCACGAAAGCGGCTTGGTGAAGGCGGTGAAGCTCTATCCGGCGGGGGCGACCACCAACTCCGACTCCGGGGTCACCGACCTGGCCCACTGTGACGAGGCCATCGCCGCCATGGCGCGGCTGGGGATGCCGCTGCTGGTCCACGGCGAGGTCACCGATGCCGAGATCGATATCTTCGACCGCGAGGCGGTCTTTATCGAACGCGTCATGAAGCCGCTGCTCGAGCGCCACCCCAGCCTGCGGGTGGTCTTCGAACATATCACCACCGCCGATGCCGCCGAGTTCGTCACGGCGGCGCCGGCCAATGTGGCGGCCACCATCACCGCCCACCACCTGCTCTACAACCGCAACCACATGCTGGTGGGCGGCATCCGCCCCCACTACTACTGCCTGCCGATCCTCAAGCGCGAGCGCCATCGCCAGGCGCTGCTGGCCGCGGCCACCTCGGGCAACCCCAAATTCTTCCTGGGCACCGACAGCGCGCCTCACGCCCAGGGCGACAAGGAGAGCGCCTGCGGCTGCGCGGGGGCCTACACGGCGCCGGCGGCCATCGAGCTCTACGCCGAGGCCTTCGAGGAGGCAGGCGCCCTGGATCGCCTGGAGGGCTTCGCCAGCCACTTCGGCCCGGACTTCTACGGCCTGCCCCGCAACGCCGAGAGCGTGACCCTGGTACGCGAGCCCTGGCAGCTGCCCGAGTCCCTGGCCTACGTGGGCGATTCGCGCATCGTGCCGCTGCGCGCCGGCGAGACCCTGGCCTGGAAGCTTGCCTGACGGCGGCCGCGGCATAGCGCCACTGCGCGACCAGGCGGGCGTGGTAATGCATCATAGGTGTTGCTATATTGCCATCAAAGCAACGCTTATGGTGCATATGATGGGCTTTGGCCGATGAGCCTTCACGATGAGTTGAAGCGCCGCCGTCGCGCCCTTGGGTTTACCCAGGCGACGGTGGCCGAGCGCGTGGGCATGACCCGCCAGCAGTACCAGCGCCTGGAGCGCGGCGGCAATCCCCGGCTGGACACCCTTGAGCTGGCCGCCGATGGACTCAATGCCCGCCTGATGCTGATTCCCATCGAAAAGTGGTATCAGGTGCAGGCGCTGCTCGAGGAGGGGGAGGGGGGCTCGGTGCCCCTCGATGAAGACCCCTGGCAGGGGCTGCTCGACCGGGAGGAGTGAAGGTGACGGACGAAAGCGTCGAGATGCTGTCGCTCTGGCTCCACGGCCGTCGCCTGGGCTGGCTGGCCGGCTATCGCGGTGGGCGCAACGTGCTGGTGTTCGACGACGCCTGGCGGCTCGACGAGAATCGTCCCACCCTGTCCCTGTCGCTCATGGCCGCGGCGCCCAACAGCCAGCGACTGCTGCAGGCGCCCTGGATGCGCCGCCAGCGGCTCCACCCCTGGCTCTCCAACCTGCTGCCGGAGGGTGCGCTGCGCCACTGGTTGGCCGCCGAACTCAAGGTGCATCCCGACAACGAGTTCCCCCTGCTGGCGGCCCTGGGGCACGACCTTCCGGGGGGCCTGGAAGTGGCGGCGGTGGCGCCGGACGAGATGCCCGAGTGGGTGCTGGCGCACCGGCAGAGCGTCACGCCTCGACCGAGACGGGTAGCCGTGGGCAGGGGGTTCTCTCTGGCCGGGGTGCAGATGAAGTTTTCCATGCGCGAGCAGGATGGCCGTTTCTTCGGCGCTGGCGACGCGCTGCCCGGTGACTGGATCGTCAAGCCGCCATCGCCTCACCACCCCTGGTTTGTGCAGAACGAATATTCCGCCATGCGCCTGGCCCAGGCGGCAGGCGTCTTTATTCCCGAGATTCGACTGGTGCCCCTCGAGGAGCTGCAGGGGCTGCCGGCGCTGAACCTGCCGGACGAACCGCTGGCCTATGCCATCAAGCGGTTCGATCGTGCAGAGGGTGGGCGGGTGCACGCGGAAGACTTCGCCCAGGTGCTGTTTCGCTACCCCTACGAGAAGTACGCCGGGCCAAGCTATGAGCAGCTGGGGCGGCTGGTGCGCGAGTTCTCCGCCGACGGTATGGCGTGTGCGGCGCAGATGGCGCGCCGCCTGCTCGTGAACCTCCTGCTGGCCAACGGCGATGCGCACCTGAAGAACTGGAGCCTCCTTTACCCGGATCGTTACAGGCCGCGGCTGTCGCCTGCCTACGACATCGTGACGACGCGTGCCTACCTGCCCAACGAGCGGGAGGCGGCGCTGAACCTGAATGGCAAGAAACTCTGGGAGCAGCTGAAGCAGGATGATTTTCGGCACTGGGCCGAGCGCGTGGGTGTCAGCTGGCCCGTGGTGGAAGCTGAGCTTCAGGACGCGCTGGCGTGCGCCAGAGCGTCCTGGCCTGACATGCTGGAGGCGCTGCCGATGGCGCATGAGCACAAGGCCCTGCTGCGCGAACACTGGCGCCGCCTGGCGCCGGAGTGGCAGATCCGCTAGTGGGTAGGGCGTTCAAGGCTGCGTATCTGCCGCTCCAGGAAGTCGATGCCGGCGTCGATGGCGCCGCCGCGGGTGAGAAAGCTCAGGAAGTGCCCGCGGCCGCGCTGGAGGTACAGCTCCGCCTCGCCGCCGCTGGCCACCAAGGCCGCCTGGAAGTCGGTGCTGTGGTCCAGCGGCACCAGGCGGTCCCAGGTGCCGTGGAAGAGGAAGAAGGGCGGTGGTGCGCCGTTGATCTGGTGGGCGGGGGTCAGGCCTCGTCGGCCACCGCTTCACTGCGGGCCTCGTCGGGCAGCGCGGCAAGGCGGGCCACCATGGCCTCGACCATGCGCGCCGAGTGGGTGGCGGCCACCTCCAGGAACTCCTCGAAGGAGAGGTGGTTGTCGCCCCCCCCGGCGATATCTGAGAGGGCGCGGATCACCACGAAGGGGCAGTCGTAGAGGTGGCAGGTTTGGGCAATGGCCGCGGCCTCCATCTCGGCGGCGAGCATGGTGGGGAAGCGCTTGCGGGTCTGGGCCACCAGGTTGGGGCAGGCCATGAAGACGTCGCCGGTGGCGATCAGCCCCTCCACCACCTTGACCTCGCCCAGGGACTCCACGCACTCCCGGGCGATGGCCACCAGGCGGGGGTCCGGCAGGTAGGCGGCCGGCATCTGCGGCACCTGGCCGTGCTCGTAGCCGAACACCACGGCGTCCACGTCGTGGTGGCGCACCTCGCTCGAGACCACCACGTCGCCGATCGCAAGCCCCTCGCCGAAGCCGCCGGCGGAGCCGGTGTTGATCACGGCGTCGGGCTTGTAGATGTCCAGCAGCAGGGTGGTGCCTACCGCGGCGTTCACCTTGCCGATGCCGGACTGCAGGATCACCACCTCGACCCCGTGCAGCAGGCCGCTATGAAAGGTGGAGCCCACGTGGGTGCGGGTCTGGCGCTCATCGAGCAGGGAGGCGAGGTGCTCCACCTCCTGGGTCATGGCGCCGATGATTCCGATCCGTTTCATGCGAACACCTGGGGCCATTCGTCACGCTTGGCCAGGAAGCCCCGGGCGATCTCCTTGGCGCCTTCCAGGCTGTGGCTGGCCGCCCAGCCGCACTGCATCTCGTTGCAGGCGGGGACCTCGGTGGCTTCGAGCACATCCTTGAGGGTGTTCTCCAGCAGGGTCAGCACGCCCTCGTAGTCCTCGTGGTTGATCATCGCCACGTAGAAGCCGGTCTGGCAGCCCATGGGGCTGATATCCACCACCTTGTCGGAGTGGTTGCGCGACAGCTCCGCCATCAGGTGCTCCAGGGAGTGCAGCGCCGGCATCTCCATGTGCGCCTGGTTGGGTTGGCAGATGCGCATGTCGTACTTGTGGATGGTGTCGCCCTTCTCACCGGTCTTGATATCGGCCAGGCGGACGTAGGGAGCCTTCACCTTGGTGTGATCCAGGTTGAAGCTCTCGACGTTCATCTTCTTGTCGCTCATGGGGACTCCTGATTGCATTACTCTGGGGTCGGACCCTCGAGGGAAGCCGGGGGTTCGACCCTGACATTCGTTCAGCTTGCGTCGTGCATGTCGGCGGCCTGCAGGGTGTTCTCGAGCAGGGTGGCAACGGTCATGGGGCCGACGCCGCCGGGGACCGGGGTGATCCAGCTGGCGCGCCGGGCGGCGGCGTCGAAGTCGACGTCGCCCACCAGGCGGCCATCTTCCAGGCGGTTGATGCCCACGTCGATGACGATGGCGCCCTCCTTGACCCATTCACCCCTGACCAGGCCCGGCTTGCCCACGGCGACCACCAGCAGCTCGGCACGACGCACGTGCTCCTCGAGGTTGCGGGTGAAGCGGTGGCAGACGGTGGTGGTGCAGCCGGCCAGCATCAGTTCCAGGGCCATGGGGCGGCCGACGATGTTGGAGGCACCCACCACGGTAGCATCGAGGCCGCGCACGGCGAGATCGCTCTGCTCCAGCAGGGTCATCACCCCCTTGGGGGTGCAGGGGCGCAGCAGCGGCAGCCGCTGGGCCAGGCGGCCCAGGTTGTAGGGGTGGAAGCCATCCACGTCCTTGTCGGGGCGGATGCGCTCGAGGATGGGGCGGGCATCCAGGTGGGCGGGCAGCGGCAGCTGGACCAGGATGCCGTCCACCGCCGGGTCGGCGTTGAGCCGGTCCACCAGGGCCTCGAGCTCCTCCTGGGAGGTCTCGGCGGGTAGCTGGTGCCGGAAGGACTCGATGCCCGCCTCCACGCAGGCGTTGTGCTTGTTGCGCACATAGACCGCCGATGCGGGGTCCTCACCCACCAGTACCACGGCAAGCCCTGGAGCGCGGGCCCCGGCGTCGCGCCGGGCCTGGACCTGGCGGGCGACCTGCTGGCGGACTCGGGCGGCTACGGACTTGCCATCGATCAGTTGGGCGGACATCGCGCTTCCTCTGGCGGTTGGGTGGGGCGGGCGGACAGGCCGGCCCGCGATCGAGAGGGGCTGATTTTCGCATGCCGGGGCAGGGAAACAAAGCGCGGAACCCTCGGGGGCGTGCCAAGCACTTGACCGCTGGGGAAAGTCACGTAGAATACGCAGCGCTCGACGAGGCCCCTGCGGCGGCGTCAGGCAAGCGTCATCGCCGGCGGAGTGTAGCGCAGTCTGGTAGCGCGCCTGCTTTGGGAGCAGGATGTCGGGGGTTCGAATCCCTCCACTCCGACCACAACCTGTTGAATGATCTGTAATTTCCGGATCGCAAAGGTTGCGGCGAGGCAGCCTGAAGAGTAGAATGCGCCCATAGCTCAACCGGATAGAGCAACGGCCTTCTAAGCCGTAGGTTGCAGGTTCGAGTCCTGCTGGGCGTGCCAGCTCTCCTGGTGCGTGCGGGACGACGGTCGAGTTGCAGTAGCAGATGTCGTAGTGGTGGATGTAGCTCAGTGGTAGAGCCCCGGATTGTGGCTCCGGTGGTCGTGGGTTCGATCCCCATCATCCACCCCATTACGACAGGCGTTTCAAGGCAGTGGTGGATGTAGCTCAGTGGTAGAGCCCCGGATTGTGGCTCCGGTGGTCGTGGGTTCGATCCCCATCATCCACCCCACTCCTTGAACCCTCCGTTCTTTCTTCCTATCGTGCTGTTATCTGTATTTCCCGCTTCGCGGACTCCCTGAGTCGGCGGCTTTTGCGTTTCCGGCCGTTGTCCGCCGGCGGCTCTCCTTTTTTCACGCCCGGTGCCTTGCATTTACTCCGGTCGCCCCCATGTCCTGCGGCATGGCGCTTGCCAGTGCCGGGCGGGATTCATAAAATCACCCCTTTGATTCTTCATTCGTTCAACCCAACGCCCCCAGTCGGTAGAGGACATTTCATGCAAGTTTCCGTCGATACGACCTCCCAGATCGAACGCCGCATCACCGTCCAGGTGCCGGCAGCCGAGGTCGATGAGGCCGTCAATGCCCGTCTCAAGGATGCCGCCAAGACCGTGCGCATGGACGGCTTCCGCAAGGGCAAGGTGCCGATGTCAGTGATCCGTCAGCGCTATGGCCACGACGTGCGTAACGAGGTGGTGGGCGAGGTGATGCGCGAGCGCTACGTGCGCGCCATTTCCGAGAACGAGCTCAACCCGGCGGGTTTCCCGCAGATCGAGGCCACCGTCAATGAATCCGGTAAGGACCTCGAGTTCGTGGCGACCCTCGAGGTCTACCCCGAGATCACGCTTGCCTCCATCGAGGGCACCGAGGTCGAGCGCCCGGTGGTCGAGGTGGTCGAGGCCGACGTCGACGAGATGATCGAGACCCTGCGCAAGCAGAACGCCGGCTGGGAAGAGGTCGAGCGTGCCGCCGCCGACGGCGACCAGGTCAACATCGACTTCCAGGGCTTCCTGGGCGACGAGCCCTTCGAGGGCGGCAGCGCCGAGGGTCACGACCTGGTGCTGGGCTCCGGCAACTTCATCCCCGGCTTCGAGGAGCAGTTGGTGGGTGCCGCGGCCGGTGACGAGAAGGAGATCAAGGTCACCTTCCCGGAGGACTACCAGGCCGAGCACCTGGCCGGCCAGGAAGCGACCTTCAAGGTCAAGGTCCATGCGGTCAAGGGCCAGGCCCTGCCCGAGGTGGACGCCGAGTTCGTCAAGAAGTTTGGCGTCGAGGACGGTGACCTCGACAAGTTCCGCGCCGAGGTCATGAAGAACATGACCCGCGAGGCCGAGCAGGCCGTCGACAACCGCATCAAGGGTCAGGTGCTCGAGGCCCTCAAGAAGGTCAACGAGATCCCGGTGCCCCAGTCCCTGGTGCAGCAGGAGACCGATGGCCTCAAGCGCCAGGCGGCCCAGCAGTTCGGCCTGGGTGAGGACTTCGATGTCTCCCAGCTGCCCAACGAGCTGTTCTGGGAGCAGGCCCAGAGCCGCGTCCAGGTCGGCCTGCTGCTGGCCGAGGTGATCAAGGCCAACGAGCTCGACGCCACCGACGACGAGATCCGCGCCAAGGTCGAGGAGCTGGCCGAGCAGTACCAGGAGCCCGCCCAGGTGGTCGAGTACTACATGGGCAACGAGCAGATGAAGACTCAGGTCAAGTCTGCCATCCTCGAGGAGAAGGCCGTCGACACCCTGCTCGAGCAGGCCAGCGTCAAGGATGTCGAGATGAGCTACCAGCAGGTCCTCGCCGCTGCCCAGCAGCAGGAAGAGGCCGCCGAGGAGGAGAGCGAGGAAGAGAGCAAGGCCTGATCCTCTTCCCGCAACGGGGGCGCCGGCACCGGCCGGCGCAGCCCACCCCACGCTTCCATTCATCGGATGCAAGGACATCACACTGATGAGCAACGAGTTCGATATTCAGAACGCCGGCGGCCTGGTGCCGATGGTGGTCGAGCAGAGCGCGCGCGGCGAGCGGGCCTACGACATCTATTCCCGCCTGCTCAAGGAGCGTGTGATCTTCCTGGTCGGTCCGGTGGAAGACTACATGGCCAACCTGGTGGTGGCCCAGCTGCTGTTTCTCGAGTCAGAGAATCCGGACAAGGACATCCACCTCTATATCAATTCGCCGGGCGGCTCGGTGACCGCGGGGATGTCGATCTACGACACCATGCAGTTCATCAAGCCCGACGTCTCCACCGTCTGCATCGGTCAGGCGGCGAGCATGGGCGCGCTGCTGCTGGCCGGCGGCGCGGCGGGCAAGCGCTTCTGCCTGCCCAACTCGCGGATGATGATCCACCAGCCGCTGGGCGGCTATCAGGGGCAGGCCTCGGACATCGAGATCCATACCCGTGAGATCCTCGGCATCCGCGACAAGCTCAACCATATCCTGGCTCACCACACCGGCCAGGACATCGACACCATCGCGCGGGATACCGACCGCGACAACTTCATGAACGGTGCTCAGGCGGCCGAGTATGGCCTCATCGATGCGGTGCTGGATAAGCGGCCCACATCCTGATAGCGTGATTTTCACGCCCTGAACCCGTTCTCCGGCAGCCCCGGCTGCCGATGTGAGCCCGGCCGGGCGCCCCGCGCGCCCAGCCAACTGAAATGAGGTATGCGAATGGCCGACGGCAAAGGCAAGGACGAAGGCGGCAAGCTGCTCTACTGCTCGTTCTGCGGCAAGAACCAGAACGAGGTGCGCAAGCTGATTGCCGGCCCGTCCGTCTATATCTGCGATGAGTGTGTCGACCTCTGCAACGACATCATTCGCGAGGAGGTGCTCGATGCCGATGCCGAGACCGACGAGGAGCGTCTGCCGACTCCCCGCGAGATTCGTCACACCCTCGATGACTACGTGATCGGCCAGGACCGCGCCAAGATGGTGCTGTCCGTGGCGGTCTACAACCACTACAAGCGGCTGAGCTCCGAGGTGAAGAAGGATGACGTGGAGCTGGGCAAGTCCAACATCCTGCTGATCGGCCCCACTGGCAGCGGCAAGACCCTGCTGGCCGAGACCCTGGCACGGCTGCTCAACGTGCCCTTCACCATCGCCGACGCGACCACCCTCACCGAGGCGGGCTACGTGGGCGAGGATGTCGAGAACATCATCCAGAAGCTGCTGCAGAAGTGCGACTACGACGTCGAGAAGGCCGAGCGCGGCATCGTCTACATCGACGAGATCGACAAGATCTCTCGCAAGTCGGACAACCCCTCCATCACCCGCGATGTCTCCGGGGAGGGCGTGCAGCAGGCGCTGCTCAAGCTGATCGAGGGCACCACCGCCTCGGTGCCGCCCCAGGGCGGGCGCAAGCATCCGCAGCAGGAGTTCCTGCAGGTCAATACCGGCAACATCCTGTTCATCGTCGGCGGCGCCTTTGCCGGCCTCGACAAGGTGATCCGTGACCGCGCCGAGAAGGGCGGCATCGGCTTCAGCGCCGAGGTCAAGAGCAAGGACGAGTCACGCGGCATCGGCGAGCTGCTGGCCGACGTGGAGCCCGAGGACCTGGTCAAGTTCGGCCTGATCCCCGAGTTCGTGGGTCGCCTGCCGGTCATTGCCACCCTCACCGAGCTCACCGAGGATGCCCTGATCCAGATCCTCACCGAGCCGAAGAACTCGCTGATCAAGCAGTATGCCAAGCTCTTCGAGATGGAGGGCGTGGAGCTCGAGTTCCGCGAGGACGCCCTGCGCGCCGTGGCCATCAAGGCAATGACCCGCAAGACCGGCGCCCGTGGCCTGCGCTCCATCCTCGAGTCGGTGCTGCTCGACACCATGTACGAGATTCCCTCCCTGGAGGGGGTGTCCAAGGTGGTGATCGACGCCTCCGTGATCGGCGGTGAGAGCGAGCCGCTGCTGATCTACTCCCAGCAGCAGGAAGCAGCCGGCGACGGCACCGCCGGCTGAGCCGCAGGGCCCGTGAAGCCTCCGGGCCCCGACGCGGGAGCGAGCCTCGCCATGCCCGGTGACTGCCGGCCTGGCGATGCCGCTCCCGCGTTTTCGTGTGGGCCGTCGGCCGTGTTCCGCGTTCATTGTCATCCTGTGCCTTGCAAAGGTGCCGGTGCGCCCCCACTCCTGTGACATTCACCCGTTTTGTTTGAGGAACGTCTGCGATGCAGCAGAACGCTGAACAGACCCTGAGTCTGCCCCTTTTGCCGCTGCGGGATGTGGTTGTCTACCCGCAGATGGTCATTCCGCTCTTCGTCGGCCGCGAGAAGTCGATCCAGGCCCTCGAGGCGGCCATGAGCGCTGACAAGCGGGTGCTGCTGGTGGCCCAGCGCGAGGCCAGCAAGGACGATCCCGACCGCGAGGACCTCTTCGCCATCGGCACCGTGGCCGAGATCATGCAGCTGCTCAAGCTGCCCGACGGCACCGTCAAGGTGCTGATCGAGGGGGTCTCCCGGGCCGACGTGGGCGAGATCCATGCCGGCGACGACTACAGCTCCGCCGATGCGGTGTTGCGCGAGAGCGAGCCGCTGACCGAGCGCGAGCAGGAGGCCCTGGTGCGGGTGCTGCTCAACCAGTTCGAGCAGTACGTCAAGATGTCGAAGAAGGTGCCCAACGAGGTGCTCAACTCCCTCTCCGGCATCGAGGACCCCAGCCGCCTGGTGGACACCATCTGCGCCCACCTGTCGCTGAAGATCGACGACAAGCAACAGCTGCTGGAGATGGATCGCGTGCGCGATCGCATCGAGCACCTGATGGCGCTGATCGAGGCGGAGATCGACCTGCTGCAGGTCGAGAAGCGTATCCGCTCCCGGGTCAAGGACCAGATGGAGAAGTCCCAGCGCGAGTACTATCTCAACGAGCAGATGAAGGCCATCCAGAAGGAGATGGGCGAGCTCGAGAACGTGCCCAACGAGGCCGAGAAGTACGAGCAGGCCATCGAGGAGTCCGGCATGCCGAAGGAGGCCCGGGAGAAGGCCACCCAGGAGCTCGGCAAGCTGAAGATGATGTCGCCCAACTCCGCCGAGGCCACGGTGGTACGCTCCTACCTGGACTGGCTGATCTCGGTGCCCTGGAAGAAGCGTACCCGGGTCAAGCATGACCTGGTGCATGCCCAGCAGGTGCTCGACGAGGACCACTACGGCCTCGACGAGGTCAAGGCACGCATCCTCGAGTACCTGGCCGTGCACAAGCGGGTCAAGAAGCTCAAGGGGCCGGTGCTCTGCCTGGTGGGGCCGCCCGGGGTGGGCAAGACCTCCCTGGGCAAGTCCATCGCCCGGGCCACCAATCGCAAGTACGTGCGCCTGGCGCTGGGCGGCGTGCGCGACGAGTCCGAGATTCGCGGCCACCGCCGTACCTACATCGGCTCGCTGCCGGGCAAGATCGTCCAGCGCATGTCCCGGGCCGGGGTGAAGAATCCGCTCTTCCTGCTCGACGAGATCGACAAGATCGGCATGGACCACCGCGGTGACCCCGCCTCGGCGCTGCTCGAGGTGCTGGATCCGGAGCAGAACGACACCTTCAGCGACCACTACCTGGAGCTGGACTACGACCTCTCCGAGACGCTGTTCATCTGCACCGCCAACTCCATGAACATCCCGGGTCCGCTGCTCGACCGCATGGAGGTGATTCGGCTGCCGGGCTACACCGAGGACGAGAAGCTGGCCATCGCCAGGCGCTACCTGGTGCCCAAGCAGCTCAAGGCCAACGGCTTCAAGGAGGGGGAGCTTGCACTCTCCGACGAGGCGCTGCTCGAACTGATTCGCTACTACAGCCGCGAGGCGGGGGTGCGCGAGCTGGAGCGACAGATCGCCAAGGTGTGCCGCAAGGTGCTGCGCGAGCGCCTGGAGAAGGAGAGCCAGGAGGGCGCCCTGGCGCCGCTGACCCTGGCCGCGGACGATATCGAGGCCTATGCCGGGGTGCGGCGCTACAGCTACGGCCTGGCGGACCAGGAGGATCAGGTGGGGCGCGTCACCGGCCTGGCCTGGACCTCGGTCGGGGGCGAGCTGCTCAACATCGAGTCGGTGGTAACCCCGGGCAAGGGGCGTCTCTACAAGACCGGCTCGCTCGGCGACGTGATGAAGGAGTCGGTGAGCGCGGCCCAGACCGTGGTGCGGGCGCGGGCGCTGAAGTTCGGCATCGACCCGGAGCGCTTCGAGAAGGAGGACCTCCATATCCACGTGCCCGAGGGCGCCACGCCCAAGGATGGCCCCAGCGCCGGCATCGCCATGGTGACCGCCATGGTGTCGGCCTTCACCGAGCGGCCGGTGCGCTGCGACGTGGCCATGACCGGCGAGGTCAATCTGCGCGGCGAAGTGCTGCCCATCGGCGGCCTGAAGGAGAAATTGCTGGCCGCCCGGCGCGGTGGTATAAAGACGGTGCTGGTGCCGGAGGAGAACCGTCGTGATCTCAAGGAGGTTCCGGATAATATCAAGGAAGCGCTTGATATCAGGCCGGTACGCTGGATCGATGAGGTGCTCGAAGTGGCGCTTGCCAAAAGGCCCGAGGCTTCAGGTGAAGAATCCCGATCCGACGAGAACGCATCTTCGCCGTCAATGATCAGCACGCATTGACAATAATTTCCCCATCATGATGTTGCTGCAAGCCTGATATGGTGGGGCTTGGCGTGGTAGTTTGCTTGACAGTCCTTTCATCGCATTGCTATAAAATGCGCCATGCTGTGATCGCGACAACTGGTTGAATTGCCACGCTGATTAGAGCCAAATTCCGAAAAAGTCAAGGGGTGAAGTGTGAACAAGTCCGAGCTGATCGAAGCCATTGCCGCGTCTGCTGACATTCCCAAGGCAGCTGCTGCCCGGGCCCTGGACGCCATGGTCGACACCGTGACCGACAGCCTGAAGAAGGGTGAGAGCGTTTCCCTGGTGGGCTTTGGTACCTTCCAGGTCAAGGAGCGTGCCGCGCGCACCGGCCGTAACCCCCAGACCGGCCAGCCGATCGAGATCAGCGCTGCCAAGGTGCCCAGCTTCAAGGCCGGCAAGGCGCTCAAGGATTCCGTCAACTGAGCGATCCGCACCGCTGCGTCGCTGATGGTTGAGTCACCTACAGGCGCATCGCCCCCGGCGGTGCGCCTGTCTTGGTTTTGCCGGTGATATTTTCACCGGCCACTTTCCACACAATACGTTGCCGAGGCCTGCATGCTGCAAAGTATTCGTGACCGCTCCCGAAGCTGGGGCGCCAAGATCATCGTCGGGGCCGTGGTAGTGACCATGGCCCTGTTCGGCGTCGAGTCCCTGGTGGGGCTCTTCGGCGGCGGCGGGGATGATATCGCCAAGGTCAACGGCGAACCTATCACTCGCCAGCAGCTGGAGCTGGAGGTCCAGCGGGCCATCCGTTCCGGCCAGGTGCCCCCGGAGCAGGAGCGCGCCCTGCGTGCCCAGATGCTCGATCAGCTGATCACCGACCGCCTGCTGACCCAGTATGCCGAGGAGGGTGGCCTGTACCTCTCCGAGGAGCAGCTGGACCAGGTGATCGTCTCGCTGCCGGAGTTCCAGGACGCCGAGGGTCGCTTCGACAGCGAGCTCTTCCGTAACCGCCTGGCCAGTGCCGGCTTCACGCCGGTGGCCTTCCGCGAGGAGCTGCGGGTGGACATGAAACGCCAGCAGCTGCAGCAGGGGCTGGCCTTCAGCGACTTCACCCTGCCCAGCGAGCAGGAGACCCTGGCGACCCTGCAGCGCCAGACCCGCACCTTCCGCTACGCACCCCTCGGCGAGTCCGATCTCGAGGGCGCCGTCGAAGTCGAGGAAGCGGACCTGCAGGCCTACTACGATGCCAACGCCGAGAACTACCGGCGGGCCGAGCAGGTGCGCCTGGAGTACGTGGTGATCGATCGGCAGGAGATGGCCGCCGATGTCGAGATCGACGAGGCGGAGCTGCGCGACGCCTGGCGCGAGCGCACCGGCGACGCCGATCGTCGCATCGCCCACATCATGCTCACCTTCAACGGCGAGCGTAGCCGTGAGGAAGCCGTCGAGGAGCTGGAGGCGGTGCGTCAGCGCCTGGCCGACGGCGAAGCCTTCGCCGACCTGGCCCTGGAGGTCTCCGACGACACCGTGTCGGCGGAGCAGGGCGGCGACCTCGGCGTGATCAGCCAGGGCTTCTTCGGCGACAGCTTCGACGAGGCCGCCTTCGGCATGGAGGAGGGCGAGGTCTCCGGCATCGTCGAGACCGACAACGGCCTGCACCTGCTGACCGTCACCGGCCTGGAGCGTGAGCCCTTCGAGAGCATGCGCGACGAGCTGCACCGCGAGCTGGCCCTCTCCCGGGTCTCCGGCGAGTTCAACGAGCGGGTCCAGCGCCTGATCGACGAGAGTTTCGCCGCCGACGACCTGCAGAGCGTGGCCGATGATATCGGTCTGGCGCTCAGCACCAGCGACTGGGTCTCCCGGGAGGGCGCCGACGGCGTGCTCTCCGAGCCCGGTGTGATGAGCCAGGCCTTCAGCCCCGATGTGCTGGAGGAGCGCTTCAACAGCGAGGTGATCGAACTCGATACCGACCGCCGCATGGTCCTGCGCGTGGCCGACCACCGTCCCGCCACGACGCTGCCGCTGGATGAGGTGCGTGACCGGGTGGAGGCCAGCGTGGCCGCCAACCTGCGTCGCCAGGCCCTGGCGGAGGTGGCCGACGAGCGCCTGGCGGCGCTGCGTGCCGGCGAGGAGGTCGACGTCGACTGGCAGCGCGCCGAGGGCGTCGGTCGCCAGGAGAGCCGGGGCCTCTCGCGTGAGCTGGTCGATGCCGCCTTCCGCCTCCCCGCACCGGAGGAGGGCTCTCCGGCCTACGGCCGCGCCGTGGACGGCGACCGCGTGGTGCTGATCGCCCTCGAGGCGGTCGAGGAGGGCGAGGTCAACGCCGAGATCGAGCAGTTCGTGGCCAGCATGGCCGAGCGGCTGCGTGCCCAGGCCGCCATTCAGGGCCTGCTGGACGACCTACGCGACAAGGCGGACATCCGGCAATAGGGCCCTCGGCCTTCGGCCAGCCACAAGGAACCAGCTGCAATGAACAGGGAGCAAGCGACAAGGGACCCCCTTGGCTTGCTCCTTTTTTGTTGGTCATCGCACATTGGCCCCCTTGCTCATTATGTTATGATATAACACTTATTCCCATCCCGGAGGACTCTCCATGCCCGCCCCCCTGGCCAACGTGCCCGTCCACCTGATCACCGGCTTTCTCGGCAGCGGAAAGAGCACCCTGATCCACCGGCTGATCGAGCAGAAGCCCGCGGATGAGCGCTGGGCCATCCTGGTCAATGAGTTCGGCCAGGTGGGCATTGACCAGGCGATGTTCGAGTCCCGGGATGACCTGGTGGTCAAGGGGATTCCCGGCGGCTGCCTCTGCTGCCAGCTGGCCTTCGTGATGCAGGCGACCCTGGTCAACCTGCTGCACCGTCACCGTCCCGATCGGGTGATCGTGGAGCCCTCGGGGCTGGGCCATCCGGCGGGGTTGCTGGAGGTGTTGCGCGGCGAGGCCTTCGCCGGAGTGCTCGACGTGGGAAGCGTCGTGGCGCTGCTCGATCCCCGCCGGCTGGACGACCCGCGATCCCGGGAGCATGAGACCTTCCGCGACCAGCTCGCCATGGCCGACGGCGTGGCCCTGACCATGACCGACCTGGCCACGCCGGCCCAGCTGGCCGCGGCCAGGGAGTGGTTGGGAGAGCTCTGGCCCCCCAAGGGCTGGGTCCTCGAGGCGCCCGGAGGCGAGCTGCCCCTGGAGCGGCTGATCGGCGGTGAGCAGGCCGAGCCGGCGGGCTCATCCCGTGAGGTAGTCGACAGCGATGCCCACCGGCGCCTGCGGGAGGCGGCCAGTGGCGCTCCCGGCGTGAAGGGAGTGGTGCTGGAGGCGCTGCCCGAGCCGGGCCGCCCCCAGCGGGAGTGCGGCAGCGCCCTGGGCCACGAGACCCTGGGGTGGCGCTGGCATCCGCAGGATATCTTCGACCTGGACCGCCTGGGCGAGGCGCTGGGCAAGCTGCCCGGGGCGCTGAGGGTCAAGGGGGTCTTCCACACCGACGCTGGCTGGAAGCTCTACAACCGCGCCGACGGCGCGGTCAGCCTCGCCGACAGCACCTGGCGCCGGGATTCGCGCCTCGAGATCATCGGGGAGGCGGGGAGCCTGCCTGATGTCGAGGCGCTGGAGGAGCGACTGCAGGGCTGCCTCACCCGCCTAGCGGAAACTCCCTGAGCTCGGGCTCGCCGTTGTCGGTGACCACGATCTCCCACCCCCGCTCGGGCTGCCAGTCGCCCAGGACGTAGCGCCAGGCGGGGGCATCACCGACGACCAGCTCATGCACCGCCGGGCGGTGGGTATGGCCGTGGATCAGGGTGGTTACCTCGTGCTCGGTCATGACCCTCGCCACCTCGTCCGGGGTGACGTCCATGATGTCCTCGGCCTTGTTGGAGTTGGCCTCGCCGGACTGCTCACGCAGCTGCCTCGCCAGGGCGATGCGCTGGTCGAGGGGCATGGAGAGCACCTGGGCCTGCCAGAGCGGGTTGCGCGCCTTCTCGCGGAAGGCCTGGTAGTCGGCATCGAGGGTGCAGAGGCTGTCGCCGTGCATCAGCAGCACCCGCGCACCGCCCAGCTCCACCACGCTGGGGTCGGGGAGCAGGGTGGCCCCGGCCTCGGCGGCGAAGCGCTCGCCGAGCAGGAAGTCGCGGTTGCCGTGCATCAGATAGAGGGCGGTGCCGTCATCGGCCAGGCGCCTGAGCGCCCGGGCGACGCGCAGGGCCAGGTCGGCGTTGCCGCTGGGGTCCTGGCCGGCCAGGTCGAGCAGGTCGTCGCCGATCCAGGCTTCGAAGAAATCGCCCAGGATGTAGAGCGCGTCACAGCCGCAGGCGCGCTCCTCCAGCCAGCCCAGGAAGCCCTCGGTGACCTCGGGGGCCCCGGGGTGCAGGTGCAGATCTGAAATCAGCAGGGTGGCCATCAGGCCTCCTTGACGACGGCCTTCTTGATGACCACGTCCTCGGCGGGCACATCGGCGTGCATGCCGCGACGGGTAGTCTCGACGTTCTTGATCTTCTCCACCACCTCCATGCCGTCGACCACGCGGCCGAAGACGCAGTAGCCCCAGCCCTGGATGGACTTGCCGCTGTGGTTCAGGAAGGCGTTGTCGGCCACGTTGATGAAGAACTGGGCGGTGGCGGAGTGCGGGTCCTGGGTGCGCGCCATGGCCAGGGTGCCGGCCTCGTTCTTCAGGCCGTTGTCGGCCTCGTTCTCGATGGGGTCGCCGGTGGGCTTCTGGTCGAAGTTCTCGTCGAAGCCGCCGCCCTGGACCATGAAGCCGTCGATGACGCGGTGGAAGAGGGTGCCGTCGTAGAAGCCGTCGCGGACGTACTGCTCGAAGTTGGCCGCGGTCTTCGGGGCTTTCTCGTGGTCGAGTTCGATGGTGATGTCACCGAAGGTGGTTTCGAGAACGATCATCGCTAAGTTCCTGTGCAATAAAGGGGCGCTGCCTTGGCGTTGCCCATGGACGTGGCGCTATAATACCGGTTTTGCCTCGAGGCGCGAAGTGAGCGCCCGCACCTTCAACCAGAGGTTGTTTGCCCAACCATGACCACCGACACCACCAGCGCGCCGAATTTCATTCGCAACCAGATTCGCGACGAGGTCGAGGCCGGCCGCACCGGCAAGATCGTGACCCGCTTCCCGCCGGAGCCCAACGGCTTCCTGCATATCGGCCACGCCAAGTCGATCTGCCTCAACTTCGGGCTGGCCGAGCAGTTCGGTGGTGACTGTCACCTGCGCTTCGATGACACCAACCCGGCCAAGGAGGAGCAGGCCTACATCGACGCCATCAAGGAGGACGTCAGCTGGCTGGGCTTCGAGTGGGTGGGGCCGGTGCGCTTCGCCTCCGACTACTTCGACCAGCTCTACGCCTGGGCCCAGCACCTGATCCGCGAAGGCAAGGCCTACGTCGATGACCTCTCCGCCGACGAGATCCGCGAGTACCGCGGCACCCTGACCGAGCCGGGCCGCCCCAGCCCCTACCGGGAGCGCAGCGTGGAAGAGAACCTCGAGTTGCTCGAGCGCATGCGCACGGGCGAGATCGCCGAGGGCGAGAAGGTGCTGCGGGCGAAGATCGACATGGCGTCGCCCAACATCAACCTGCGCGACCCCATCCTCTATCGCATCCGCCACGCCCATCACCACCAGACCGGCGACAAGTGGAAGATCTACCCCTCCTACGACTTCACCCACGGGCAGTCGGACGCCATCGAGGGGATCACCCACTCCATCTGCACCCTGGAGTTCGAGGATCACCGCCCGCTCTATGAGTGGTTCCTGGAGAACCTGCCGGTGCCGGCGAAGCCGCGTCAGATCGAGTTTGCCCGGCTCAACCTGAATTACACCCTGACCTCCAAGCGCAAGCTGAAGCTGCTGGTGGATGAGGGCATCGTCGACGGCTGGGACGACCCGCGCATGCCCACCATCTCCGGCATGCGTCGCCGTGGCTACACGCCGGCCTCCATCCGCAAGTTCTGCGAGATGATCGGCGTGACCCGTGCCGACGGTGGCCTGGTGGACATCGCCATGCTCTACCACGCCATCCGCGCCGACCTCGAGGACAACGCGCCGCGGGCCATGGCGGTGCTCAAGCCGCTGAAGGTGGTGCTGACCAACGTTCCCGAGGGCCATGAGGAGGTCTATGAGGTGCCCGGCCACCCGGCCCGGGACGACCTGGGCGTGCGTCGGATTCCCTTCACCCGGGAGCTCTATATCGACCAGGACGACTTCATGGAGGAGCCGCCCAAGAAGTTCTTCCGCCTGGCGCCGGGCAAGGAGGTGCGCCTGCGCAATAGCTACGTGATCCGCTGCGACGAGGTGGTCAAGGACGCGGCCGGCGAGATCAGCGAGCTGCGCTGCTCCGTGGATTTCGACACCCTGGGCAAGAACCCCGAGGGGCGCAAGGTGAAGGGGGTGATCCACTGGGTCAGCGCCGAGCACGGCGTACCCATGGAGGTGCGCCTCTACGACAACCTCTTCACCGTGGAGCAGCCGGATCGCGACAAGGATGCCGACTTCCTCGACCACCTGAATCCGGAGTCCCTGGTGGTCTGCCAGGCCATCGGCGAGCCGAGCCTCGCCGAGGTCGCCCCCGAGAGCCGCTTCCAGTTCGAACGGGTGGGCTACTTCTGCGCCGACCGCCACGCCTGCCGCGACGGCAAGCTGGTGTTCAACCGTACCGTGGGCCTCAAGGACAGCTGGGCCAAGGTCCAGAAGAAAGAAGCGCAGAAGAAGGGGTAACCGTGAGCAACGACGCGCTGCAGATCTACAACACGCTGACCCGCCGCAAGGAGGTCTTCACGCCCATCGAGCCGGGCAAGGTCCGCATGTACGTGTGCGGCATGACCGTCTACGACTACTGCCACCTGGGCCACGCCCGGGTGATGGTGGCCTTCGACGTCATCACCCGCTATCTGCGCCATCGCGGCTATGACGTCACCTATGTGCGCAACGTCACCGATATCGACGACAAGATCCTGCGCCGGGCCGACGAGAACGGCGAGACGATCTCCTCGCTCACCGAGCGCATGATCGAGGCGATGCACGAGGACGAGGCGCGGCTCTCGGTGCTGCCGCCGGATCAGGAGCCCCGGGCGACCCGCCATATCGACGATATCATCAGTATGATCGAGACCCTGATCGCCAAGGGCTACGCCTATGCGGCGGACAACGGCGACGTCTACTACCGGGTGCGCAAGTTCGAGGGCTACGGCAAGCTCAACAACCGCGATCTCGACGAGATGCGCTCCGGCGCCAGGGTCGAGGTGGACGAGCACAAGGAGGACCCGCTGGACTTCGTGCTCTGGAAGGCGGCCAAGCCCGGCGAGGCGAGCTGGCCCTCCCCCTGGGGCGAGGGGCGCCCCGGCTGGCACATCGAGTGCTCGGCCATGTCCAAATGCTGCCTTGGCGACACCTTCGATATCCATGGCGGCGGGCCGGATCTGACCTTCCCCCACCACGAGAACGAGATCGCCCAGTCCGAGGCGGCCAACGGCAAGCCCTTCGTGAATACCTGGATGCATGCCGGGGCAGTGCGGGTGAACCAGGAGAAGATGTCCAAGTCCCTGGGCAACTTCTTCACCATCCGCGAGGTGCTCGAGCACCACGACCCGGAGGTGGTGCGCTACCTGCTGGTGGCCAGCCACTACCGCAGCGCCATCAACTACGCACCGGAGTCTCTGGCGGACGCCCGCAAGTCCCTGGAGCGCTTCTACAATTCTCTTGAAGGACTCGCCCTTGAAGGGCTGTCGATGGAAGGGCCGGCTCAGGAAGCGGGCGAGCCGGCGACAGGGGCGGTGGCGGCCGAGTTCGCCGAGCGCTTCACCGCCGCCATGGACGACGACTTCAACACGCCCGGGGCGCTCTCGGTGCTCTTCGACCTGGCTCGTGAGCTCAACCGCGCCAGGAAGGAGGCACCCGGCGAGGCGCCGGCCCTGGCCGCCGAGCTCCGGCGCCTGGGTGGCATCCTGGGCCTTCTGCAGCAGGACCCGGCGACCTTCCTCAAG
>Ga0209075_1001055_pt1 | contig 26447 bp, 22 predicted proteins | sample Stecom2011_FD_187523 | JGI IMG/M metagenome (GOLD analysis project Ga0209075, IMG submission 187523) | Agricultural soil microbial communities from Utah to study Nitrogen management - Steer compost 2011 (SPAdes) (version 2) | ecosystem: Environmental > Terrestrial > Soil > Agricultural land...
GAAATGCTGAACGATAGGCTGGGTCATGGTATTCACCTTTGATGTCGCCGATATCTATGATTTGATCTAAGGATATACTGAAACGATATATAAGGTGAAATTCTGTTTTCTTATATAGGCGATAAGCCTAGTACATCACCCATGACTTGCTCAGGTATCCACGGTAAACGACACAATCCGCGACAAGTGACTCACCGGCAAGCCGGTTTCCCGGTGCCACTGGTTAAACGCCTGCTGGGCCTGGGTCAGGCCTTTCTTGCTGGCCGGTGAGGCATCCAGAATACCGGCCCGGGTAAGAGCGGTCACTACATCGTGGGACAGGATAAAACCATCCCAGCCCACACGGCGAAGAAAATACTGGGCCGAGTTACCCCCCAGCCGCTCGCCGTTGCGCTTGAGGTAAAGCAGCAAGCCTACCTGGTCATCCCCAGGCCAGTTAGCGAGAAACTGCCCGAAGCTGCCGTGATCTTTCGCCACATCCATGATCATCCGGGCGTTCTCCGGCACGGTGCGGATTTTCTGCATGTTGCGAACGATGCGCTCATCCGCCGCCAACCGTTCCAGCACCTCCGGAGGCACTTGCTGCCAGTAGGCCGGGACAAAACCTTCAAACGCCGCCTCAAAATCCGGCCACTTGTTCTCGATGACCCGCCAGACAAACCCTGCCTTGAAAATGCAGCGGGTCATCTCCGACAGGTAACGGGCGTCACCTACCTCCGCCAGCCGGCTTTTCTCCACCACAGGAGGCAGCAGCGCTTGCAGGGCCTGCTCGCCGCCTTTGCGGGCGAGGGCGACGTTGTAGAACTCGGTAAATTTCATGGTTGCTCCCGAATGACAGGTCCCATTCTGGGGCCTATCGTACCCAAATAGGGACTGGTTGCGCAGGGTACAGGGCTGGCCGGTTAGCCGCGGCTGGGCACAAAAAACGGCGCCCCGTCCACCTCCACCGTTTCCAGCTTCTGGTTATACAACTGTTCAAGGGCCGAGGGCACCAGCATGGTTTCGGCCGGGCCCCAGCAGGCCTGGCCATCAGGATAGAGCAGCAGAAGATGGTCACACCAGCGGGCAGCCAGGTTCAGGTCGTGCAGGCACATGAACACCGCCTTGCCACTGTTGGCACGGGCGGTGAGCAGGCTCATCACCGCCACCTGGTGGTGCAGGTCCAGGTGGTTGGTGGGTTCGTCCAGCAGCCAGATGTCGGGGTTTTGGGTCATCAGTGTGGCGATAGCTACCCGCTGGCGTTCGCCGCCGGACAGGGTGCTGACCAGGCGATCCCGAAGGTGCCCTACATCCAGGGCCTGCAGCGCCTGTTCGGCCAGGGCGATATCGTTCGCGGATTCCATTTGCCAGGCCGAGAGCCAGGGGTGGCGGCCAATCAGGGCGGTTTCCAATACCGTGGCAGGGAAGCCGTCTTGCCGATCCTGGAAGACTAAACCGACATTTCGGGACACCAGTTTGCGGCGCAGAGAGGTTTGCGGTTTCTGATCCAGAAACACCTGCCCGCTTCGGGGCGGCCGAAGGCCAGCCAGGGTATGGAGCAGGGTGGTTTTGCCGGTACCGTTAGGGCCGAGCACGCCCCAGATCTGCCCCGGTTCCACCTGCAACCCCAGTGGTGATCCGGACGCTCGGCCGGGAATGTCGATCACAAGCTCGTGAGTCGCCAACGTAGTCATCATCGGCTCCGGTACAACAGGTACAGGAAGGTGGGCACCCCCAGCAAGGCGGTAATCACACCCACCGGCAGTTGCTCCGGAGCAATCACTATCCGCCCCAGGGTGTCCGCCAGCACCAGCAGAATGCCACCGGCCAGGGCACAGGCCGGCAGGATCAGGCGCTGGTCATTGCCCAGCACCAGCCTAAGCATATGTGGCACCACCAGCCCGACAAACCCCACTGCACCGGCCATGGTCACGGCGGTTGCGGTCAGCAAACTGGCCAGCAGGTACACCAGCCATTCCAGCGGCCGAACCGACACGCCGAGAGCCGCCGCCTGCATAGAACCCCGGGCCAGTACGTTCAGGCTCCGGCCCAGAGGCAAGACCAGCAGGATCACCAGCACCAACACCAGCAAACCGGGCCAGGGCTGGCCGGAATGGGACAGGTCGCCCATCAACCAGTACAGCATGCCCGGTAACCGGGCTGCCGGTGTCATGGCCAGGATCAGGGTAATTAACGCACCCCAGCCAGCAGCCACCACCACGCCGGTCAGCAACAATCGAGAGGGAGTCCAGCTGCCACTGCCATGGGCCAGGCCGAATACCAGCAGGGTAGCCAGCAGGGCACCGGCAAAGGCAGAACCGGAAACCACCACGCCAGCCATGCCCGCCAGCATGGCCAGCAGGGCGCCTACGGCAGCACCACCGGACAAACCCAGCACATAGGGATCGGCCAGGGGATTGCGCAACAATACCTGCATCAGGGCACCAGCCACCGCCAGCAAGCCACCCACGGCAAAGGCGCTGAGCACCCGGGGCAGGCGCAACTCCAGTATCAGCGTACGTTCCAGGTCCGAGCCGCCCCCGGCCAGCACCCACACCACCTTGCCAACGCCAATCTGGGCACTGCCCACGGCGATGGCGAAGGTGACTGCGGCGATGCTGATCAGCACCAGCACAGCTAGCGGACGCAGGGCATTAAAGCCGGCCACGGGCGGTCTCCAGGGTCTGGCAGAGATGGCTTACGCCTTCGAGCATACGCACCGTTGGGCGGGCGAGAAGATCCGGCGGTTCCAGGAATAGGTTGCCGGCAGCAACCGCCGGCAAGCCTGGATACGCCTCCCAGCTTGCCAGCCACTCCCGGTCATTACGCTCCCGGCCAGAGGTTACAATCACCTCCGGAGCCGCTTCCAGAACTGCCTCGATACTGATTCGCGGCACCAGCCGGGGTAGGTGACCGAAGACATTGATACCGCCACACAGCTCGATGGCTTTACCGATCAACTCATCCCGGTTGATGGTCATCAGGGGCTGATGCCAGATCTGGTAGAACACCCGAATGGCGTCGGCGTTTTGGTAGCGCTCCTCCAGTTCCCGGAATCCCTGCCGGAACGACAGCGCTTCGGATTGAGCCACATCCAAAGTACCTGCCAGCGCACCAAGCCGCTCAATAGCCCGGGGAATATCCTCAAACTCCCGGGGCGACAGCCAGAACGCCGGCACGCCCAGCTGCTCCAGCCGCTCCACCTGCTGCCGGGAATTGCCATCCACCCAGGCCACCACCAGGTCCGGCTGCAGCGACAGGATCACTTCCAGGTCGAGCCGGCTGCTGTCTCCCACCCGGGGCAATTGCTCCGCCTCGGGCGGGTAATCACTCCAGGCCCCGGCGCCCACCACCTTGTCGCCGGCACCGGCGGAGAACAACAACTCCGTGGCGCCTGGCGACAGGGAGACAATTCGGGTGGCGGGTTCTGGTAAGCAGATGTCACGTTGCAGGGCATCGCGGGCGCACAGGGCTTCTGCCAGCGCCGGGAGGGGTGCTAGCAGAAGAGCTGTCAGGAGGGTGAGCCCGCGAGCCATCATCAGGAAATAATGCCTTTCTGGATAAGTACTTTACCGGCTGAAATCATAGCGTACGCTTGCCATGTACGTCCGGCCTGCGGCGAGATAGTCGAACGGCTCGAAGGTGACGTTGTCACTGCCAAGGCTGGTGGTGTAACGACGATCCAGCACATTATCCACCTTGAAACTGGCCGACCATCCGGGCAGGAAATTCCAGGCGGCTCGCAGATCGACGGTGCCGTGCCCCGGCAACAGGCTGGTGTTGCCAGCGTCGTTATAGCGATTGCCTTCAGCAACAAGGCTGGCGCCTACCGACCACCGGGCGAACAGCCGATCAGCATCAAGGCGCGCGGTCTTTTCTGCACGACGAGGCAAACGGGCACCCGTATCCCTGTTTTCTGTATCCGAGTAGCTTAAGGCTGCCGCGATACTCCAGCCGCCAGTCTCGAAACCGGACGAGAGTTCAGCACCGCGAATCCTCGCAGTCTCCACGTTCTCCATGGTGCCATTCCAGGTAACCGGATCAGATACATAGGTAATCAGGTCTTCTACATCATTCTGGTAAACCGCCAGGTCCCAGAACCAGCGGTCGTAGCGGCCCGACATGCCCAGCTCAACCATCTCGCCCTGTTCCGCCTCCAGGTCCGGGTTACCGGTGTAGTAAGGTGCAGTCAGGTAGAGGTCATTGAAAGTCGGCGCCCTGAATGAAGTCGCATAGCTCAAACGGACCCGGTGCGAACGATCAAATTGGTGGCCAATCGCAATGCCGCCGGTCTCTTCTTTACCAAAGGCTTCGTTATCATCCAGGCGCAAGCTCAGCATGACATCCGTTGCCCCGAAATTCAGACGCCCCTGGCCAAACACCGCTGCATTAGTTCTGCTGGTTTCAGTAAACTCGTCGCTGCCCTCGACTTCATCCACCATCACTTCAGAGCCCAGCACCAGTTCATGAACACCGGCGGTCAGCGTGTTCTCCCAACGGGCAGAACGGGACAATGAATCGTAGATGCTCGGGTAGGCACCGAACGTTTCCTGCTCATCCCGCGCTTCCGAGAACTGGATCCGGGTACGCCAGTAATCGCTGGCCAGCGCCTCAACATACAGCCCGGCCGCCCGGATCATGTAATCGGTATCGCCGTTCTCAAACTCGGTATTACCTTCAGACTGAAAAACGGTTACACCAGCCCCGCCACCTTGCTCGAAACGGTGGCTGATCTTGGCGAGGCCGCCCGCATTGCGAAAGCCTTTGTCATCGCCACCGGCACGCAGGTTGGTTCCATCGGTATCGGAATAGACGCCACTGGCCAGCACAGAAGTTTGCCCCGCTTTACCGGCCGCGCCGACTGAGGTCTCACGGGTCTTGTGAGAACCACCCGATACTTCGGCCCAACCCTGTTGGTTCGCCTGTGGCTCCAGCGTGAAGGCCTGAACCACGCCGCCGACCGCATCAGCACCATACAATGAACTCTTGGCGCCACGCACAAGCTCCACACGCTCCATCAGCTCCGGTGGCAGAAACTGCCAGGGCGGGATACCTGCTGTACCCGAGCGCAAACGAATTCCATCCAGTAGCAGAACCGTGCCGGAACTGCCGGCGCCACGCAGAAACAGGCTGGTGGTTTTACCGTAACTACCATCAGACACCACATGAACACCCGGTTGAGCGCGCAAAAGATCCCGGAACTCGGCCGGTTGCCGGCGCTCGATATCTTCACGATCAATCACGGTCACCGAAGACAAACTCTCCCCCACCGTCTTCGGCCCAAGGGTCGCAGTTACCACAATCGGATCAAGGTTTTCAGCAGGTTCGGAAGACTGGGCGGCCACCGCCAAAGGCAGGGCCAGAATGGAAACACCGGCAATTACGGCAGGAAACTTCAGGGTATACATCGCTTTACTCCGCCAACCGCGCGCACCCGCACGGGTTGATACTCAAGGTTCAGGCTTAAGGTTGCGGAACAGGCAGAGGGCAGGCGGGTGCGGTGTAATATAGCTGGCCGGAATTCGCCCACCCAAGCAGCCCACCGCAACTCCGGGTGTTTTTCCAGGCCGGTCTCCGGGCTTGCAGGCAGAGCGAACTCCGGGGCAATCACCTTCCCATGCCGAAGCACAGTGGCGCATCAGATTGCCGTTAACCTGCTTACCGTTGCGGGGGCAGCATCGGACTTGCCATGAAATAGCGCACCGATTTCCCGTTTCACCCGCTGCGCTTTGCAACGGGCACCTGAAAAAAGTGGCGCAAGGCTAGCAATACCCGCCAAAGGGGTCAACGAGATCTGTCAAAAGGTTGCGTGGCCCCGCACAGTTCACACTGCTATATTCATCAGTTAACGCCTATTTTTGCTGTCAGATCAGGGAGTTTTATGCAGGCCGAACTGTTGGACATCCGCAACCACATTGCCCAATACCCCCCGTTCAATGACATGCCTGAAGAACTGCTTGAGCGGATCGTGAGCGGTATTGAAGTGGTGTACTGCCGCGCAGGCACCCAGATCCTGGAACTGGGCCAGCATAACAATTGGCTGCACTACATCCGCAGCGGCGCCGTGGAGATCTTCAGGCGTTCCGGTGAGCTTTACAACCGGGTGGGCGAAGGCGAGATCTTTGGCCAGTTCGGCCTGATGATGAACAAGAAGGTACGCTTTCCCGCCAAGGCCATTGAAGACTGCCTGATCTACAAAATCCCGGACACTACCTTCCAGTACCTTTGGGAACATGACGAGAATTTCGCCGACTTTGTCGAGATCGAAGACCGCAACCGGTTGCGCTCGGCGGTCTCCCGCCGGGAAAAATCCAACGAACTGATGACTGCCAAAGTTACCCGGTTGATCTCCCGGGAGCCGGTCTCAGCGCCCACCACCGTTCGCCTGCAGGAAGCCGCCCGCATCATGACCGACAACGGTGTCTCTGCCCTGCTTTTGATGGATGAGAGCGGTGAACGCCCGAAGTTACAGGGCATTATCACCGACCGGGACCTCCGTACCCGGGCCGTCACCCACGCCCTGGCCTCGGAAACCCCGGTCAGCGAGATCATGTCTGAAGGGCTGATCACCATCAGCGCCCGCTCGTTCATCTTCGAAGCCATGCTCACCATGCTGCACAACAACGTGCACCACCTGCCGGTGATGGAAGGCGACGAAGTACGTGGCGTGGTGGCGCTGTCAGACATCGTCAAATACGAAAGCCAGAGCAGCCTGTACCTGGTCAGCAACATCTATCACCAGAACGACGTTAAAGGCCTGAAGAAGATCAGCCTCGAGGTACGCGACAGCTTTGTGCGTATGGTTAACGAAGACGCCAACTCCCACATGATCGGCAGCGCCATGGCGGGTATCGGCCGTAGCTTCAGCCAGCGCCTGCTGGAGTTGGGGGAAGAAAAACTCGGCCCGCCGCCGGTGCCGTACTGCTTCATGGCCCTGGGCTCCATGGCCCGGGATGAACAACTGGTGGTTACCGACCAGGACAACGCCATGATCCTGGACGACAGCTTCAACCCGGAAGAGCACGACGACTACTTCCTGGCCCTGGCCAAGTTCGTCTCCGATGGCCTGGCCGAATGCGGCTACACCTACTGTACCGGCGACATCATGGCCACCAACCCGAAATGGCGGCAACCGCTACGGGTATGGAAAAGCTACTTTGCCGACTGGATCAACAACCCCAAGGCCGAAGCCCTGCTCAACAGCAGCATCTTCTTCGACCTGGACGGCATCTACGGTGAAACCGATTACGCGGAACAGCTGAAATCACTGATTGCGGAGAAAGCCGCAGCTAGTCAGCGCTTCCTCACCTTCCTGGCCAGAAATGCCCTGAACCGCACCCCCCCTCTGGGCTTCTTCCGTACCTTTGTGCTGGAAGAAGACGGCAAACAACAGAAAACCTTCAACCTGAAGCGTCGGGGCACCGCGCCCCTGTCAGACCTCATCCGGGTTCATGCCCTGGCCAGCGGCAGCCGCTCCCAGAATTCCTTCGAGCGCCTGAAAGACATCGCCCAGACCAGGCTGCTGATGGAAGACGACGCCGGCAACCTGCGGGATGCCCTCGAGTTCATCTCCATCGTGCGCATCCGCCACCAGGCCCTGGCCATCGAAGAAGGCCGGGAGCCGGACAACAACGTACGCCCTGAAGACCTGTCCCCGTTCGAGCGCAGCCACCTGAAAGACGCCTTCCAGATCGTCAGCAATGCCCAGAAATTCCTGCGTTTCCGCTACAACGCCGGAGCCACCCGGCATGTCTGACAGAATCAAAAGCAGCAACAGCAAGCAGAACTGGCCGGAGAACTACCGCAAAGCCGCTGAGCAGGCGAAAGACGCCCGTATCCGCGCTTTCTACCACGCCGGCTGCCCAGACAGCTCCACCCCCATCCGGGAGGTACCGCTGGTCGCCCTGGACTTCGAAACCACCGGCCTGGACGTCGACAAACACTCCATCGTCAGCATCGGCCTGGTCCCGTTTACCCTGGACGGCATCCAGCTCGGCGAAGCCTGGCACCAGATCGTCCGCCCGCAGCTGCCACTGCTGCAGGACACTGTCACCATCCACGGCATCACCCACAGCGAAATCGAACACGCCCCGGACCTCGGAGAAGTACTCGACCCGCTGTTCCAGCACCTCACCGGTCGCATCCCCGTGGTCCACTACCGCAACATAGAACGCCCGTTCCTCAACACCGCCCTGCAATGGCGCCTGCAGGAACAGCTTCGCTTCCCGGTCATCGATACCATGGCCATCGAAGCCCACCTGCACCCCAAACGAAACCCCAGCCGCTGGCAACAGCTCATGGGTAAACAACCCATCTCCATCCGCCTGGCTGACAGCCGCACCCGCTACGGTTTGCCCCACTACACCGGCCACAACGCCCTGATAGACGCCATCGCCACCGCAGAACTGTTCCAGGCCCAGATACTCCACCACTTCAGCCCGGACACCCAAATCGGTGACTTGTGGGTATAAGGGCCCATAGCTCCTGCGGCCCGCAATCGATAGAATGAGAGCAAATCAGCAAAAAGAGACCAAAGTGACCGCCCCCATCACCAAACCAACTCCCCTGGACGCCTTCAAACGCGCCCGCCGAATGTGGCTCAAAGGGGAAAAAATCAGCCTGGCCGCCCTGGCAGATGATCTGCACATTGGCCGCGCCACCCTGTTCCGCTGGGTGGGCAACCGAGACCTGCTGATTGGTGAAATCCTCTGGTCCCTGTATGAACCTCTGTACAAAGAAGCCCGCGCCATCACCCCCGGCCACGGCGTCGACTACGTGGTGGGCGTGTTTCGCCACATCAACACCACCATCCTGCATTTCTCACCGCTGCGAAAATTCCTGCACCAGGACCCTGAATACGCCCTGAAAATGCTCACCTCATCCCATTCCACCCTGCATGCCCGTACCGTGGAGGTGAACACCCGCTTACTCAAGGATGAAGTGCGCGCCGGCCACCTGAGCCCGCCCATGAACATCCAGAGCCTGTCCTACTTCATGGTGCGTATCGCAGAATCCTGCCTGTACAGCGACATCATCGGCGGCCACGAGCCCCGGGACGAAGAGCTCGAAGATGCCTGCACGGCGGTACGCATTCTGCTGGGCGGCAAGGTCTAGAACGGCAAGGTTCAGGCATAAAAAAAACCGGCACTGTTACCAGCGCCGGTTTTTTTGTGGTGTGGCAGCGGCCAGAACGGCCGCGCCGGATCAACCGATCAGGTTGTAAACAAACACAATCGCCACCGCAACCGGAGTTACGAACCGCAGCAGAATGTGCCACAGGGCAAAGGCTCCAGCACCCATGGCCAGATCGCTCTTCAGAGACTCCTTGGCTACAAACCAGCCCACGAAAATGGCGGTCAGCATGCCGGACAGCGGCAGCATGATGTTGGCGGTGAAGTAGTCCAGCAGGTCGAAGATGGTCTTGCCTTCAAACGCTGCAAACATACCCAGCGGCGTAACGTCAGCCCACACGTTGAGCGACAGAATCGAAGTAACGCCCAGCAGCCAGCAGGCACCACCGGCTACAACGGTGCTGCCCATACGGCCCAGACTGGTTTTTTCCTCAACCCACTCAACCACCGGCTCCAGCAGGGAAATGCCAGAGGTCCAGGCAGCAAACAGCAGCAGAACGAAGAAAAGGGTGCCGAACAGACTACCCATCGGCATGTTACCGAACGCCAGCGGCAGGGTCTGGAAAATCAGGCCGGGGCCGGCACCGGCTTCCAGACCGTTGGCAAACACCACAGGGAAGATAGCAAGGCCCGCCAGCAGGGCGACCACGGTATCCAGAATGGCGACACTGACAGCCGTGCGCCCGACTTTGACGTCGTTACCCAGGTAGGAACCGTAGGCCATCATAATGGCCATACCCAGACTCAGGGTAAAGAACGCGTGGCCCAGAGCCACCAGGACACCGTCAACCGTCAGGGCAGAGAAGTTCGGGTTGAACAGGAAGCTGACCGCCTCACCGAAGTGTCCGGTGGTGGTGGCATAACCCACCACAACCAGCAGGAGAACGAACAGCGCCGGCATCAGAATAGTCACCGAGCGCTCAAGGCCGCCTTTCAGACCACGGGCAACTACCAGCATCACCAGTGCCATAAACACCGTGTGCCAGAACAGCAGCAGACCGGGGCTGCTCAGCAGGCCACCAAACAGGGCGCCTACAGAGTCTGCGGTACCACCGGTGAAGTCTCCCATGGCAGCATAGCCAATGTAGGAGGCGGCCCAGCCGCCGATCACCGAGTAGAACGACAGGATGATAAATGCCGCGAACATCCCGATGATGGCCGCAATACGCCAGCGGGGTGACGCCAGGTTGCGCTCGGCAACCACACGGAAACTGGTGATCGGGTTATGGCGCCCGTTCCGGCCGATAAACACCTCGGCCATCATGATGGGAATACCAATGATGAAGATACAAAGCAGGTAAACGAGAACGAAGGCACCGCCGCCGTTTTCGCCAGTTACGTAGGGGAACTTCCACACGTTACCAAGGCCGACAGCAGAACCGGTCGCTGCCAGAATAAACGCGAGTCTGGACGACCAGAGTCCGCGAGCCCCGGTACCGCTGTCAGATGCGGAGTTGGACTGAGACATGAGTTTTCTTCCTGTGCTTTTGGCTTTAGGAAATTACGGATTGTGGATGCCCCAGCCAATGGGCCGGGGCAATTGGAGCCGGATTCTGCCAGCACTGGCCAAATGATGCCAGTGTTGAAATGCTGTTCAGTGGGTGATGGACCACCCGCAACCGGGCAATCAGGCGGCTGCTCGGCGCCGGAACCGGTTGTTCACCCACAGGGAGAACACAATCACCAGACCACCCAGCGCCAGCCTCAGCAAGTCTGCATCGCGGTTCCAGATCAACAGGTTAACCAATAGCCCCGCCGGCACCAGTGCGTTGTTCATAATGGCCAGGGTACCTGCATCCACCTGACAACCACCCCGGTTCCACAGATACAAGCCCAGCCCAGAGGCCGCAAGGCCCAACCAGACCAGAATGCCCCACTGCAGTCCGGTAGAAGGCAGTTTCTCCGGATTACCGAAAATCAGGAACGACGGCAGGGCAATAATCAGGGCACCGATAAAGAAATAACCGAAGGTGCGATACCCCGGCAAGTCCAGGGGATAGCGCTGCATCACATGCTTATAGCCCACCTGGCCGGCGGCAAAGGTGAAGTTGGCCACCTGCAGCAACAGGAAGCCGGTGATGTAATCTTCACTCAGACCGTCATAGCGGATGATGCCTGCGCCAAAGGTAGCAATCACTGCAGCCAGCAGGGCCACCGGGGAGAAGCGCCGGTACAGGGCATCGTCCAGCAGGGTTACGTACAGCGGGGTAAAGATAGTGAACAGCAACACTTCCGGCACAGTCAGGTAGCTGAAGGAGCGGTACAGGCACAGATAAGTGATCCCGAACTGCAGCATACCGGTGGCCATTATGCCCAGCTTCAGGCCGCCCGGAACGCCACGCCAGCGGATCAGGGGCAGGAACACCAGGGCGGCCAGCAATACCCGGCTGAGCACCGCAAAGTCGCTGTCTACCCGGCCGGCCAGGAATTCGCCAATCAGGCTGAACGAAAACGCCCAGAGAATCGTAACCAGAACCAACAGCTTCATCGCGCCACACCTGCAGAAAATCCGGGCTGCTACTTTACTGATTTCCAGCGGCAATTGCAGTTTCTGCAGGCGTGCTTGTTCGTATAAGAACCAGGGCTATCGATAGGGTATTATCCCCCTGCCGGCCCCCAGCGCCACTGTCTGTCTATCTTTAAAGAAGCCTCGAATACCATGGATGAAAGCCACCAGCCCTTGCCTGAAGCCCGGCAACCCCTGATAAGCCGCACCCTGACCGAGTGGAAAACCCTGGCCATTCTGGGTGGCCCCATCCTGATTGCCCAACTGGCACAGATGGCCAACGGCGTGATCGATACTGTGATGGCCGGCCATGCCAGCGCCGAAGACCTGGCCGGGGTGGGCATCGGCAGCAGCCTGTGGATGCCGCTGTTCCTGTTTTTCATGGGCCTGCTCGGCGCGCTGCAACCAATCATTTCCGGCTACAACGGCGCCCGCGCCACCAACAAAATCATGCCGGCCACCTGGCAGGGCCTGTACATCGCCCTGGCCGGCACGGTGGTCATGGTGCTGCTGCTGACCAACGTACAGCCGGTGCTGGCCCTGCTGAAAATGGAATCGACCACCGCTGGTATTACCCAGGGCTACCTGAGCGCCTTCGCCTGGGGCATCCCGGCCATGCTGCTGATGAATGCTCTGCGGGGCCTGACCGATGGCCTTGGCCACACCCGGGTGATCATGGCGTTCTCGCTGCTCAGTACCCTGATCAACCTGCCGCTGAACTACATTTTCATCTACGGGAAGCTCGGCCTGCCGGCCATGGGTGGCGTGGGTTGCGGCTGGGCTACATCGCTCTCTAATGGCACGGCTGCCATCGCCCTGCTGGTCTACCTGAATTTCAGCAAGACCTTCCGGGCCTTCCATTTACTGGCGGACTGGGTAAAACCCAGTTGGGAGGGTATCCGCTACATTCTTCGGATCGGCCTGCCTATCGGCTTCACCATCTTTGTTGAAGCCAGTATGTTTTCGGTGATCGCCCTGTTCCTGGCCCCCCTGGGCCCGGTGGTCGTGGCCGGGCACCAGATTGCCCTGAACGTGGTGTCGCTGCTGTTCATGCTGCCGCTGAGTATCGGTATGGCACTGACACTACGGGTGAGTTTTTTGATTGGCGCCCGGGCCCCGGATACCGCCCGGCTGATTTCCCGCAGTTCCCTGATTCTGGCCTCGGCCATCGCCCTGATCTTTGCCAGCGCCCTGTATGTGTTTTCCGGGCCAATTGCAGCGCTGTATTCCAGCGATGCAGAGGTGCAGGCAGTCACTGTCCGGTTGCTGACCTTTGCCGCCATGTTCCAGATTGCCGATGTCATTCAGGTTACCTGCATCAGCGCGCTAAGGGGCTACAAAGACACCCGCATCCCCATGTTCATCATGCTGTTCTCGTTCTGGGGAATCGGCCTGCCGCTGGGCTACTTGTTGACCTTTACCGACGTGCTGCTGCCGGCACTGGGGGCAGCCGGGTTCTGGCTGGGATTAACCGCAGGGCTGACCTCTGCCAGCTTGTTGCTGGGCTTGCGACTGTTCCGGTACCGGCCGGCGCCGGAACCGCTCTGAGCCAGGGCATCGGCGTAGACAATCCGGTCACGTCCGGTTTCCTTGGCTTCATACAAAGCACCATCGGCACGCCGCAGCCAGCTGTCCACACTCTCGCCATGGCCCAGCAAGGCCACACCGAATGACGCCGTTACCGGTCCGCCCGGATGTTTCAGCCGCCTGCGCAACAATTGCTGCAGGTTGGTCATGACTGACTGCAAACCTATACCATCCACCCCCGGCAGCAGCAGTACGAACTCCTCACCCCCGTAACGGAACAGCTGGTCTGATTTGCGGGTATTGCGCTCGACCAGCGCTACCAGCTCAGTAAGCACGCTGTCGCCAACACTGTGGCCGTGGTCGTCGTTGATGCGTTTGAAGTGATCCAGGTCCAGCAGCGCCAGAGCATAGGACTGCCCGGTCTGTTCGGCGTTGGCGGCCGCCAGGTCCAGCGCCTCATCCATCGAACGCCGGTTCTTCACGCCGGTGAGCGGATCGATAGTGGCCAGGTGCTCCAGGCGTACCCGCTGGTTCTTGTTCCGGTAAGCAAAGACATAGGCGCAGGCGCTCACCACCATCGAGGTGGAGGCAAAGGACCACATCTGCACCTGAGAGCTGAACGCCTCGCCAAACGACATCAGCACCAGTACCGATGCGATGTTCAGCACAATGGCAATCTTTGGCGCCACCAGGAAGAAGGTGGTCACCAGGCAGGGATACAGCCAGAACAGGCCCGGCTCGCCTACCACATAGCCCACCGACACCGCACCGCCGCAGGCCACAAACGCCAGCATCATGCCACCCACGCGGGTGTTGCCGGTCAGCCAGCTGTAGATCACCCCGGAACAGATACCCAGAAGGATGACCAGGTCGAGCAGGCCCGCCATCGTGTTGCCCTGCCAGAACCGCAACACGGCAAACGGGGTAATCCCCAGCACGGCACTGGCACCGAGCAGGGTGATGATGGACAGGCGAAAGTCGTTCTTCAAACGATGCATCATGCGGAACCGGATCCGACAAAAGTCTGATTTGGCATTCAAGAATAGCGCAAGCTAATTTTCTGGTCGCCGTGAGGCAACGATTCTTAACAAATCTCTACCCGATCAACCACGTATCTCACCAATAATTAATAACTTGGCGTTAAGAACCAGAAACCAAACGTTACGCAAAAACCACCCCGGGTAATTCTATACTGAGTGCAAAACAGGCATTATTGATTCAGTAAAACTACAGGCAGACACCAAGATGACCGACAAGGCCCACACCGACCCCGGCCAGGATGCCCTCAGTACCCGGCTGGAACAGGCCAACCGGCAATTGCTGCAGTCGGAAAAGCTCGCGGCTATCGGCCAATTGGCGGCCGGGGTTGCCCACGAAATCAATAACCCGGTGGGCTACGTCTATTCCAACCTGCAAACCCTGGAAAACTACCTGAACGACCTGTTCCGGCTGACCGACGCCATCGACACCTCAACCTCGCTGGAGGATCTGCGCCAGGTTCGCCACAACATCGATTACAACTACCTGCGGGACGACCTGAAAGACCTGCTGGCCGAGTCCCGTGAAGGCATCGAGCGGGTGAAAACCATCATCTCGGCGATGAAAGACTTTTCCCACATCGAAGAAGAAGAACTCAAGCGGGCCGACCTGCACCGGGGCATCGAAACCACCCTGAACGTGGTGAATAACGAACTGAAATACAAAGCGGAAGTCATCCGGGATTTCGGAGATCTGCCAGAGGTGGAGTGCATTCTGTCCCAGATCAACCAGGTGGTGATGAACCTGCTGGTCAATGCCGCCCACGCCATTGAAGAGTTCGGCAAGATCACCATCCGCACCCGGCATCAGGGCGACACCGTCACTCTGGAGGTGGAAGACACCGGCAAGGGCATTTCCGGGGAGCACCTGAACCGGATTTTCGAGCCGTTTTTCACCACCAAGGGCATTGGCAAAGGCACCGGCCTTGGGCTGTCGCTGTCCTTCAACATCATCAAAAAGCACAATGGCGAGATCGAGGTACACAGCCAGCCCGGGCAGGGTACCCGATTCCGGATTACACTACCGGTAACGCAGCCGGAACCACTCGCGCAAATGCCGCAGACTCAGGATAGGGAGAACCCTGCATGATCAGAATCCAGCTGGTCGATGACGAGCCAAACATCCTCAACAGCCTTCGGCGCCTGCTGAGGCGACAGGATTGGCAGGTAGACACCTTCAGCGATGTCGAGGAGGCCCTCGAAGCGCTGCTGCAACACGAGTACGCCGTCATCGTCACCGACTACAAGATGCCCATGGCCGATGGCGTAACCTACCTGAAGTTCGCCAAGCAGAAACAACCCCATGCCATTCGCTTGGTGCTCAGCGGCCATGGCGACAGTGAATCCATGGTCAAGGCCATCAACCAGGCCGAAGTGTTCCGTTACCTGACCAAGCCCTGGGATGACCATGAAGTGGTCGCCGCCATCAGCTCCGCCATCGAGCTGTACAGCCTGCAAAAGGAAAACCAGCGCTTGCGCAGGGAAAACGACGCCCAGCGGGCCATGATCAAGGCCCGGGAAGAAGAACTGCTGAGGCTGGAAACCGACAACCCGGGCATTACCCGGGTACGCCGCGATGCCGATGGCTCGGTGCTGCTGGACGACGACCAAGGGTCCTCCGACTGAATGACGGTGTCTTCCGGCTTCAGCCCTTCGGCGATTCTGCTCATCATCAGTGCCTCCATACTGGTCGTGGCCCTGGCCATTGCCAGCTACCGGTTCTGGAGCCAGGCCCGGCAGCGATCGGCGTCGCTGGAAGAGCTCAACAACATCCTGAACTACCACCTGGAGCAGGAACGGGCCCTTCGCTACATCAACGAGCGCTTTCTGGAATTCTCCCGGGACATCCTGTGCTCGATAAGCGCAGACGGCACCTTCCTGCAGATCAGCCCCGCCTGCGGCGCCATCCTCGGCTATGCCCCCGAAGTGCTACAAGGCCAGCCTTACCGATGGCTTCTGGTGCCGGAAGATCGCGCCAGTACCGAAGACGAACTGGCCCGGCTGATGTCCGGAGAACACGACAAAGCCATCGAATTCCGGGCCCGGCTGAATCACCGCGACGGCCAGGTCATCACGATTGCGTGGATTGCCGAGTGGTCTCCACAAGACCAGATCCTGTTCTGCGTGGGCCGGGACATCAGTAATGAACTGGTCGCGGAAATCCTGACCCAGGAACGGGAACAGTTCTTCTCGCTGTCGCCCGACATGTTCTGCATCATCGACCTGAACAGCTATTTCTTTGAACTGAACGCCCACTTTGTCGACACCCTGGGCTACACCCGGGATGAGCTGCTCGGCACCTCCTACCTCGATCTGGTCCACGCGGACGACCGGCAAGCAGTCCAGGAAGCCGTATGGGCGCTGGGCGAAGGCGCGGAGGTCAAGGACCTGGAAGTCCGCATCCTCAACCGGCAGGGCGGTATCCACTGGGTCGACATCAACGCCATTCTCAGCGCCGACGACCTGATCTACGTGGTGGCCCGTGACACAACCGCCCTGCGCAAGGCCATGGAACAGCTGGAAGCCACCATGAAAGAGCTGGAGCGCAGCAACCGGGAACTGCAAGACTTCGCCTTCGTCGCCTCCCACGATCTTCAGGAACCCCTGCGCAAAATACAGGCATTCTCGGACCGCCTGATTGCCCGCTCGGAAGATCTCGATGACCGGGAGAAAGACTATCTTCGGCGCATGCAGTCCGCCGCCGGACGCATGCAGGCCCTGATTGAAGACCTGTTATCTTATTCCCGGGTGACTACCCGGGCCAGGCCCATGGAGCCCTGTAACACCAGCGAGATCCTCAGCGAAGTGCTGGTCGATATGGAAACCAGCATCAGCCGGGCACAGGGCCGGGTAGACGTCAAACCGTTGCCGCAAACCTGGGGTGACGCCATGCAGTTGCGGCAAGTACTGCAGAACCTTCTCAGTAACGCCATCAAGTTCCACGCCCCGGACCGGCCACCGGTGGTTCAGGTGCGGGCCGAAGACATCAGCGACGACGCCTGGACCCTGGTTGTGAGCGATAACGGCATCGGCTTCGACGAACGCTATGCGGAAAAACTGTTCCACCCATTCCAGCGGCTGCACCAGCGGGAAGGCTACCCCGGCACCGGAATCGGCATGGCCATTGTGAAAAAAATCCTGGATCGCCACGGTGCCAGCGTTGAAGCCAGCAGCACACCCGGCGAGGGGACGCGATTCCGTATCCGGTTCCAGGGCGGACAAGGAGAGTCAGTCAATGACCAGCAGTAACCGCCAGCCAAGAATCCTGATTGCCGAAGACGATCCCGACGATCAGCTGATGCTGCAGGATGCCTTCGAAGAAACCTGCAAGCACTGCCAGTTACGGTTTGTCTCCGACGGCGTGGAGCTGATGGGCCTGTTGCTTGATGAAGTAAACGCCGTGCCACTGCCGGACCTGCTGCTGCTTGACCTGAACATGCCTCTGAAAGATGGCCGGCAAGCGCTGGTGGAAATCCGCTCGGAACCAGCCCTGCAACAACTGCCGACGGTTATCCTCACCACCTCGAAGAACGATGAGGACCGGGCGTTCTGCCTGGGTCAGGGGGCCAACGACTATCTGGTGAAACCGTCCAGCTATACCGAACTGATCGAGATCGTTAAATCTCTGGAAACCTGGTGGGAACCGCAATGACCGATCCGATGCTGCGCGTCTTGCTGATCGAGGACGACGAAGACGACTACCTGATTACCCAGGACCTGCTGTCTGAAGCCAGCCCGGGTAAAACCCGGCTGATCTGGCGTGACTGTCTGGAAGACGGCCTTGCCGCCCTGCACCGGGAAAGTGTTGATGTCGCCCTGGTAGACCTCCGGTTGGGGCCGGACTCCGGCCTCGATCTGATCCAGCAGGCAAAGGCCGAAGGCATCACCACGCCGTTCATTCTGTTGACGGGTCAGGGCGATGAAGAACTGGACGCCCGGGCTGTAGAGCTGGGGGCAGCGGATTACCTGGCCAAGGGCCGGCTGGACGGCCCGGCCTTACTGCGCAGCATCCGCTACGCCATCGACCGGGCTGCAGCCAACGAAGACCTGGCCAGCAGCGAGGCCCAGTACCGCCTGCTGTTCGAGAACAACCCGACGCCCATGTGCCTGGCGGTACCCGGCAGCGGCCGCATGAATGCCATGAACGCTGCGGCACGCCGGCTTTACGGCGTGCCGCAGCAAGAAGTGAGTCAGCAGAACATATCCGACCTGGCTGACAAATCCCTGAGCCCGGAGCCGGACGGCGACGGCGTGGTACTGCAGTCCGGAGCGGGTCTGGAGCGTCACCGCACCAAGGACGGCCGTAAACTGGTCGTGGAGGTGGCCTGCCAGAACATCACCATCGGCAACCACGAACTGGCCCTGTTCACCCTGACCGACAAAACCGCCCAGATCGAAAACACCCGGCAACTGAAACTGTTGCAGCGCTGCATCGAAGCCAGTTCCAACGGCATGGTGGTGGCCGACGCACAGGCCGATGACATGCCCCTGGTCTACGTGAACCCCACCTTCGAGCGCATCACCGGCTACACCGCCGCCGAGGTACTGGGCCGCAACTGCCGGTTCCTGCAGGGCGATCCGCCCGATGACAGCAACACCCTGGCGCTGGAGACCATCCACCGGGGCCTGGCCAACGGCGAAGAAGTGTCGGTTATGCTGCGCAACTACCGCAAAGACGGCACACCGTTCTGGAACGACCTGTACCTGTCGCCCATCCGCAATCAACGCAACGAAATCACCCATTACGTAGGCGTACAGAACGATATCTCCGAACGCAAATCCATCGAACACCAGCTGGCCTACAACTCCAGCCATGACGTGCTTACCCAGCTGCCCAACCGCGCCCTGCTGGAAGACCGGCTGACCCAGGCCTGCCAGTTTGCCCGGCGCTACAACCGCCATGTGGGTGTGCTGTTCATTGACCTGGACGGTTTCAAGCTGATTAACGATTCCCTGGGCCACCGCACCGGCGACCAGATCCTGATTGAAGTCGCCCGCCGGCTGAAAGGGCTGGTGCGTTCCGGCGACACCGTGGCACGGGTCAGCGGTGACGAATTTGTGGTGGCGCTGTCGGGCCTGACCCACGGCAGCGATGCCCAGCTGGTGGTGGAACAGGTGATGAACTCCCTGTCTAACCCTTACCGGATCGGCGATGTCACCCTGCACCTGACCGCCAGCATCGGTATGACCGAAACCGACGGCAACATCAGCAACCCCGCCGAGCTGATCCAGCAGGCCGACCTGGCCATGTACCAGGCCAAGCAACTGGGCCGGAATACCTGGCAGTGGTTCGAAGAAGCCATGAATACCCAGGCCAGTTACCGGGTCAAACTGCGTAACCAGCTGCAAGACGCCATCGACAACCGGGCGCTGACGCTGCACTACCAGCCGATGATTGACTCCCGCACCGGCCAGGCCCGCTCGGTGGAAGCCCTGGTGCGCTGGGAACACCCGGAACTGGGACTGGTATCACCAGCAGACTTCGTGCCGCTGGCTGAGGAAACCGGGCAGATTATTGCTCTGGGCGAATGGGTGCTGGACCAGGCTTGCCGGGATATGGTCAAACTCCATGCCGCCGGCTTCCGGGACTGTTCCGTTGGGGTGAATATCTCACCGGTTCAGATCCGGAAAACCGATTTTCTGGCCACGATAAAACGGGTCCTGGCTGACACAGGGTTGCCGGCCCAGGCGCTGGAACTGGAAATGGTGGAGTCGGCCGTTATCAACGATACCCGGCAGGTAGTAGATACCCTGCACAAGCTCAGGGAGCTGGGGGTACAGATCTCCATTGACGACTTCGGCACTGGTTTTTCGAGCCTGACCTACATCAAACAGATGCCCGCCAACCGTATCAAGATCGACCACTCGTTCATCAAGGAAGTGATCAAGAACCGCAGCGACGCCGCCATTACCCGGGGCGTCATATCCATGGCCCACCACCTGTCGCTGGAAGTGGTCGCCGAAGGCGTGGAAACCGAGGCCCAGGCAAACTTCCTGCGCCGCAACCAGTGCGACCTGCTGCAGGGCTACGCCTTCTCGCGGCCCATGCCATTCGAGCAACTCACTGAATACATGAACCTGCACGGCCATCGCGGGGCCGGCAGCACCGACACCGCGGGCGAAGAGCAGAAAACCATTCTGTTGCTGGACGACGAGGTAAACATCATCAAGGCCCTGACCCGGACCCTGCGCCGGGACGGCTACCGGATCCTGTCCTCCACCAGCATCAGCGAAGCCTTCACCCTGCTGGCGGAAAACGAAGTGCAGGTCATTATTTCAGACCAGCGCATGCCGGAAATGTCCGGCACCGAGTTCCTCAGCCAGGTGAAAGCCATTCATCCGCATACGGTGCGCATTGTGCTGTCCGGCTATACCGACCTGAAATCCGTCACCGAGGCCATCAACCAGGGTGCGATCTACAAGTTCCTGACCAAGCCCTGGGATGAAAAACAGCTGCGGGAGCATATCCAGCAGGCGTTCAAGTACCACGCCACTATGCAACCGCAGGCTTAGCGCAACCGCAGGCCTGACCCGTCAGGCCACCAAACCCAGCGCCCGGGCGTGGTGTTTCAGGTGATCATCGATAAACGAGGCGATGAAGAAGTAGCTGTGGTCGTAGCCCCGATGCATGCGCAGGTTGATGTGGTGATGGTGCTTTTCGCAGGCATCCGCCAGGGCATCCGGGTTCAGCTGCTGCTCCAGGAACTCATCGGCAGTGCCCTGATCAACCAGCAGCGGTAACCGCTCTTCAGCGCCGGGGATCAGCCGGGAGGCATCCCATTCTTCCCAACGGTCCTGGTCTGAGCCCAGGTAGCCGGTAAAGGCTTTCCGGCCCCAAGGGCATGCCATGGGGTTGGCGATGGGCGCAAACGCCGACACGGATTTGTAAAAACCCGGATTCTTCAGCGCGCAGATCAGGGCACCATGGCCACCCATGGAATGACCACTGACCGCCCGCTCACCGGTGACCGGCAGCTCGCTTTCCACCAGCTGCGGTAGCTCCTTTACCACATAATCATACATCCGGTAATGGGGTGCCCAGGGCTGCTCGGTCGCGTTCACATAAAAACCGGCACCGGAGCCGAAATCGTAGCTGTCGTCTTCACCCGGCAGGTTCAGGCCCCGCGGGCTGGTGTCCGGGCAGACAATGGCAAGGCCAAGTTTCGCCGCCAGCTTCTGGGCGCCCGCTTTCTGCATGAAGTTCTGGTCGGTGCAGGTCAGCCCCGAAAGCCAGTACAGCACCGGAGCCGGCTTGCCGTTGGCCCCCAGCGCTGCCGGGGGCAGGAATACCGCAAATTCCATCGGGCACTGCAGCGTGGCAGAGGTATGGCGATAGCGACGGTGTTCGCCATCAAAACAGACGTTAGTGGATAACAGTTCCATAAGTGTCCTGATTCTGGTGAATGGGTGCGTCAGTCCTCAGCACTGGCAAAGCGGGATTTCTCCATGGTGTAGCCCGCCTTTACCAGCTGGGACAATATGGCGGTACGGGTAACAATACCCAGCAGTTTCCCATTATCAACCACCGGATAGATTTTCGGCTTACCCGCCCCCAGATTCTGGGCCAGATCCACCACCGACATATTCGGTGAAACGGTCAGGGGGTTGTGAAACATCACATCATCCACCGTGGGGTCTCCTTCACCATGGTAGTTGCTGACCAGCAGGGCATGAATACAGTCCTGTTCAGACACAAAGCCCAACACATGGCGCTGGTCGTCTACTACCGGCAAGCCGGTAACATGGTTATCCAGAAGCACCTTGACCACCCTGGTCAGCGGTGTACCACAGCGAATGGGTTCAATATGGTTCCACATGACTTCGGATATTTTCAGCGAACGCATCGGCAGCCCCCCTCAAATCAGATTGCACAAGCCCGGAAAACGCCGGCCGGTTACCCTAAAGATAGGCAATCGCCGGCCAAATAGGAAACCGGAGCCGGAAAAACGGTTTACACGGGAAAATAGTCGATTAAACTCAATAGGTTATTGCCTGAACGAGGCAAAAAGACTAAGACCATCCGTGGCAACAACCGGGAGCCCCCATGGAAGCCATTTCGAATTTTGTAAATGTTATCAACGGACTGGTATGGGGCCCGCCCATGCTGGTGATGATCCTGGGCGTGGGCCTGTTTCTGAGTATTGGCCTGAAACTGATGCCGATCATGAAACTCGGCGCCGGCTTCCGCCTGATGTGGAATGGCCGGGCCCGGGGCGATGACGACGATGGCGATATTCCGCCGTTCCAGGCCCTGATGACCGCCCTGTCTGCCACTGTCGGCACCGGCAACATTGCGGGCGTAGCCACTGCGGTGTTCCTGGGTGGCCCGGGTGCGCTGTTCTGGATGTGGCTGACCGCCCTGGTGGGCATGGCCACCAAGTACTCCGAGGCCGTGCTGGCGGTGCGCTTCCGGGAAGTCGACGAGCGCGGTAACCACGTGGGTGGGCCCATGTACTACATACGCAACGGGTTGGGCAGCAAGTGGGCCTGGCTGGGTGTCCTGTTTGCCGTGTTTGCCTCGATCGCCGCCTTCGGTATCGGCAATACGGTGCAGGCCAACTCGGTCGCCGACGTACTGGCAACCAACTTCAACCTGCCGCACTGGGTAACCGGCGTTATTCTGATGGTGCTGGTAGGCATGGTGTTGATCGGAGGCATCAAGCGCATCGGCCAGGTGGCCAGCGCGCTGGTGCCGTTTATGGCAGTGTCTTACGTGCTGATCGGCCTGATCGTTCTGGCCATCAACGCCCACGAGATTCCGGATGCCATCAGCATGGTGTTCAGCTACGCCTTCAGCCCGGCTGCCGCCGAAGGTGGATTTGCCGGTGCTGCCGTGTGGGCGGCCATCCGCTTTGGTGTCGCTCGGGGTGTTTTCTCCAACGAGGCCGGCCTGGGCTCGGCCCCCATCGCCCATGCCGCTGCCCAGACCAAGAACCCGGTCAAACAGGGCATGGTGGCCATGCTGGGCACCTTTATCGATACCATTATCGTGTGCAGCATCACCGGGCTGGTGATCATTACCTCCGGTGCCTGGACCTCTGGCGAAACCGGGGCGGCCCTGACCTCGCTGGCCTTCGAAACCGGCCTGCCGGGTTTCGGTAACTATGTCGTGGCGATCGCCCTGGCAATTTTTGCCTTCACCACCATCATTGGCTGGTCATTCTATGGCGAGCGCAGCATCGAGTTCCTGTTCGGGGTGAAAGCGATTGTGCCTTACCGGGTGATCTGGATTATCGCCATTCCGGTAGGCGCTACCGTTAATCTGGGCTTTATCTGGCTGGTTGCAGACACCCTGAATGCCATGATGGCACTGCCCAACCTGATCGCGCTGCTGTTACTGAGTCCGGTGGTGTTCAAACTGACCAAAGAGTATTTCGAGAAACAGAAGGCCGCAGGCTACCGCAAGTAAGACAAAGGGCAGGTTAAACCTGCCCTTTGTTGTTTTGCCTTACCAGTTGGCCGGCACCCGGCCTTCGCGAATCCGCTGCGGGTGATCACCCACATCCACCCGGGCAATCTCGGTGGCACTGTCGATATCAATCACCGACATCTGGTCGGTACCGCTCCAGGAAATATAACAGCGATCACCTTCAGCATTGGTGGTTACCCAGTAAGGCTTTTCACCCAGGCCCGTCAGCACCGTGTAGTCGAAGGTTTCCCGGTCGACGATCGCGATGTAATCGCTCATGGTGCCGGCCACGCACAGGGTGTCTCCCCGGCCATTCATGGCAATGCCATGGTGCGCGGAGTCATTGATGTAGAACTCCCTGGGCATATCCGGCACCAGGTTGGGCAGCGCTGCGCGGCGGGTGACCACGCCCTGTTCCATGTCGTACTCCACAAAGCCGTGCATGAATGATAACTGGAAGTAGAAGAAGCGCTCATCCGGCGTGTGTGCCATGGGCCGGATGGCCGGGCTCAAATCGCTGTAACCGGCGGCCTTGAGCTTGTCCGCAAAGTCGAACTGCTCAATGATCTCCAGAGACTGGGCATCAACCACCTGGAAACGCCGCTCCCCCTTGGTGAAATCCATCAGGTTCTTGTCCAGCGGGGTGAAGACATGGCCGATACTGGCATGGTAAATCTTGCTGCCATCCTTGGAATAGACGTTCTCGTGGGGCGAATTGCCTGTCGGGAACTGGCCGATTTCCTTACCGGTCTTCACATCCAGTACATGCACCACGTTACCGGTTGAGGCCGACACCGCCACCTGGGTGCCGTCCGGTGAAATGGCCATGTGGTCAGAGCGGTAGCCTTCCACCTGGAAGCGCCAGGCAATCTTGCCGGTAGCCGTTTCAATGGCCACCACATCGGCAAAGCTGGGGCGGGAGACAATCAGCAGCCGGCCGTCCTGGGTGCTGTACATGTCGTCCACGTACTGGTCGTGGCCTTCACCGATCAGGTAGCGAACCGCCTTGAAAAATACCAGCCGCACCGGGTTGAACAGGATTTCGGTCATGCGCCGGCGCTTGTCGGGAATACCGTTGATGCGCCCGATATTCTGGTAGGTGTCGGCGTCGATCACATCGATCATGCCTTCCCAGTTGTTGCCAACAAAGATCACATCGCGGGTGTCTTTGGCCTGGACGGTCGTCGCGGTGACGGCCAGCACACAGGACAGCAAAAAGGCAGCGGCGCCTCCGCGCTGGCGGAGGGGTTTCATTCGTTCCATGGTGAGTTCTCCGGATTTTATTGTTGTTACTACTTATTTCGGCGAACACTTGTACCTTTTTTAGGCAATCAGACACATGACGCTACTGACACCCGGCCCGTCATTTCGGCCAACTTCAGGTATAAAAAAAGGACAGGTCTCAGCCTGTCCTTTTGATTTCAGTCGGTTACCCGGTTGGTATCAGAACGCCGGGACTACCGCACCTTCATACTTCTCCATGATGAAGTCTTTTACAGCATCGGACTTCAGTGCGTTGGCCAGCTTCTGCATGGCTTCGCTGTCCTTGTTGTCCGGACGGGCAACCAGGATGTTCACATACGGAGACTCGGCACCTTCAATCACCAGGGCATCTTCAGACGGGTTCAGGCCCGCTTCCAGCGCGTAGTTGGTGTTGATCAGGGCAACGTCTACCTGGTTCAGGATACGCGGCAGGGTGGCTGCTTCCAGTTCCTTGAAGTCCAGGCCTTTGGGGTTGTCGGCAATGTCACGCGGGGTGGCAGTGATCTTGCTCTCGTCTTTCAGGGTGATCAGACCGGCTTTCTGCAGCAGCAACAGGGCACGGCCGCCGTTGGTGGGGTCGTTCGGGATAGCCACAACCGCGCCGTCTTTCAGTTCGTCCAGGGACTTGATCTTGCTGGAGTATGCGCCAAACGGCTCAACGTGGACACCGGTGACAGTCACCAGGTCTGTGCCACGGCCGGCATTGAATTCATCCAGGTACGGCTGGTGCTGGAAGAAGTTGGCGTCCATCCGCTTCTGGTCCACCTGGATGTTCGGCTGTACGTAGTCGGTGAAGACTTTCACGTCCAGCTCAACGCCTTGTTCAGCCAGTGCCGGTTTAACGAACTCCAGCAGTTCCGCGTGCGGGACAGGAGTGGCGGCTACGGACAGTTTCTCTGCGAACGCGGCTGAAGAGAAGGTTGCTACGGCAGCGATGGCTACCAGGGTTTTCTTGAAGTTCATTTTTGCGTTCTCCTGTGGAGCATCATGTTTAACTTTGGTTTACGGCACGCTGCTGGGAGGTTCTTTCCGAAAAACGCCCGTGAATACCCGCAAGCGGGTCCAGCCAGCAATCGCAGATTGCTGTCGCTACGCTACACGCGAAGCTTCGCTTCTAAAGCATTTGCTTCGCCCCTGTAGGGCTTCGTCGCGCCGTCCATGGCGCTCCAGATTTTCGGAAAGAACCTCCCAGCAGCCTGCCTATACCGGGCTTTTGTGTTGGCTTCCCGGTGTAAAAGACTAAGACTACTTACGACTGAAATGCAGCACCAGGCGATCACCCGCCATCTGCAACAGCTGTACGAAGATTACCAGCAAGGCCACGGTAATCACCATCACGTCGGTCTGGAAACGCTGGTAACCGAAGCGGATCGCCAGGTCGCCCAGGCCACCGCCACCGATAACGCCAGACATAGCCGCGTAGGACACCAGCGTGATGGCAGTAACCGTAATACCCGCGATAATGCCGGGAAGCGCTTCCGGCAGCAAGGCACCGAAGATGATCTGCCTTACGTTTGCACCCATGGCCTGGGTGGCTTCGATGATGCCGCGGTCGACTTCCCGCAGGGAAGTTTCCACCAAACGGGCGAAGAAGG
>Ga0209075_1001057_pt1 | contig 26412 bp, 28 predicted proteins | sample Stecom2011_FD_187523 | JGI IMG/M metagenome (GOLD analysis project Ga0209075, IMG submission 187523) | Agricultural soil microbial communities from Utah to study Nitrogen management - Steer compost 2011 (SPAdes) (version 2) | ecosystem: Environmental > Terrestrial > Soil > Agricultural land...
AGCCGGTAATTATGTAATGAGTGTAACTATAGAAGGAATAAACAAAACTTTCAAAGTAGTGAAAAAATAGGTAAATCTATTTTAAATTAAACCGTCTCAAGTTGAGACGGTTTTTTTTTGCATAATTATTAGACTAGAAGTTATATTAAAAAGCAGTGTAAATAAAAATTCACACTACTTTTTACTTTATAAACATATTATTCGGCTAAGGAACAAAGACAAAGAGGCTATACAATATAACTTTCAATCATAGAGGTGACACTAAGCATAAAAAAATATTTTTATGTATAATCTTTAGCCTAAAAAACAGTAAAAAGAGAAGAGGTTTTAATTTTTCTACAAAATAATTCATTTAATTCTTATACAAAGGAATAAAATACGAAATAGTATAATTGAGTCCTACTCCCCAGTTTCCTTCATGAGTTCTATGGAAACCCGGTATATATAAATTATCAAAATTATCAGGTTTTTTCTGAGTAATTAGATAGTTCAGACGAACACTAAATCCAACATACAGGTTGTTTAAGACCTCAGCTTTTATTCCTCCAACAAGTTCTACCCAGTGTGCTGATAGGCCTGAGAAGTTATGATTAGCATTGACAATTGTATGTGGACCTAAAAAACCATCTGTGTTGTAATAAATAGAATAATAATTAAGTTTTTGCGAAAAAGAACTCGTTGCGTATCTTCCTCCAATATATATCTGATTTTCCATATCAAGCCAATTTTCGTGTGCATTAAAATCAACTCCTATTTTCAGATAAGTACCTTTGGTCGTAAAATTTAATTGTGGTTCATCAGTTGTCTTATTTTCGTTTCCGAATTCTCCAGCTAAATAGATTTTTTTACTAAGTCTGTAATCTCCTACAATTTCAAATCCTGTGTAGTCTTCAACAACAAAAGATTTAGTAAGCTTAAACAAATCGGCTCCTAAACGAATCCCGTAACGCTGTTTTTTTGGAATAATAGAATCTGTTTTTACCTCTTGAGAAAATCCGGTAAGAGCAAATGCCAAACTAAAAAAGTATATCCAGATGTGTTTCATTTTCGTTGGTTATTACAGATTGTCTTACGATATAGTCTTTTATCCAAAATTCATCATTACCGTAATCGGTAACATTAGGATTAGGATGTAGAGGTTCATTACTCTCAAGAATAAAATTTGATTTATATCCACAGGCTCTTGAAATATAAATATCATCCTTACTATATTTTATCTCTACTAAGTCTTGGTTAGTAACTTCTGTATTTATGTTTATATAAGTAAGTTTAAAAATATAATTACTTTGAGGAGAGTCTGTTCGGAGTGGAAGTAATATTTTGTTTGCATTTTCAAACACTAATATTCTATTTGGAGTATCGAGCTCGATAATTTCAATTTTCCTAAAGTTCTTTTTTACAGATGGGTTTAAATATTCATAAAAGTCGATAACCACTTTTGGAGTTGTAGGTGTTCCTTCTGCACATATATCATCTTTTTCGCATTTTGACAAAATACCAAAACACAAAAACATCAAAACTATCGGGATTATATATCTTTTCATTAAATAAGAAATGTCGAGGCAAATATAATTAATTTTAGTTGAAAACGAGTTACTCCACAACGCCTTGCGAAGATCTAAGCTTTACTTTCTAAGTCGATCTATCACGTATTCTACCTTAGTTTTTCCGTGTGGAAGTGGTTTCCCATCTTCATCTAAATTAACCATAATAATTCGTTCTACCGTAATAATGGTTTCGTGCGTCATTTTGTTGCGCACCTCACTTCGAAGCGTAACCGATGAGTTTCCGAATTTAACTACCTCCATACCAATCTCAACGATATCGCCTTGTTTGGCAGAAGCCATAAAATTAATTTCGGACATAAATTTGGTTACTACACGCGGATTTTCTAGTTGTACAATCGTATACAAAGCTGCTTCTTCGTCTATCCAAGCGAGTAACCTACCTCCGAAAAGCGTTCCATTGGCATTCAAATCTTCGGGTTTAACCCATTTTCTGGTGTGAAATTTCATTTTAATTACGAATTATGAATTACGAATTACCAATTTCGTAATTTGAAATTAATTTAATATTTGAGTATAGAATGTGTGTTGAAATCCTTGATTTTCTCTTTTCCGTTAAGGAATTCTAGTTCCATCAAAAAATTGATTTGAACAATGTTTCCACCTAATTTTTCGACCAATTCACAAACGGCCTTAATGGTTCCGCCTGTGGCTAAAACATCATCGTGAATCAAGATATTTTCTCCTTTTTGAATCGCATCAGTATGAATTTCGAGAATATCAGTTCCGTATTCTAATTCATAAGAAGCCGAAATCGTATCAAACGGAAGTTTTCCTTTTTTTCGAACTGGCACAAAACCTACTCCTAAAGCCTCTGCTAACATAATTCCGAAGAAAAAACCTCTACTCTCCACTCCTATTACTTTGTCAATCTTGGCATCATGAAGATGCTTGATAAATCTATTGACGACTTCTTTTCGTGCTTGTGCATCATTTAACAAAGGTGTAATATCCTTAAAAATAACGCCTTCTTTCGGAAAGTTCGGAATGTCACGGATGTATGTCTCGATGTTCATAGCATTATAAATTTGACGTAACCTTACCCACTTTCTCAATCGTAAAATCCAAATCCTCATACGAAAGTGCATCGGTAATAAACCAAGTTTCATAGGATGACGGAGCGATATAAACTCCCTCTTTAAGTAATCCGTGGAAGAAGTCTTTAAAGCGTTGTGTATCTCCGTAGCCTGCGGTTTTAAAATCATAAATCTCACGAGAATCGAAGAAAACAGAAATCATTGAGCCTACTCGGTTTATTGTGAAATCTACGTTGTTTTTGGTCAATACTTCTCTCATTCCTTTTTCGAGGTAAGCCGTTTTTTCGTCCAAACGTTTGTAAACCTCTTGGTCTTGATTAAGCGATTGAAGCATTTGTAATCCTGCTGCCATCGCTAAAGGGTTTCCAGACAAAGTTCCTGCCTGATAAACGGCTCCTAAAGGTGCCAAGTGATTCATAATTTCGTTTCTTGCTGCAAAAGCTCCTACCGGAAGTCCGCCCCCGATAACCTTTCCGAAACAAACAATATCTGCTTGGATTCCGAAAAGTTCTTGTGCTCCACCCTTTGCCAAACGGAAGCCCGTCATTACTTCATCAAAAATCAATAACGTATTGTTTTGGTCACAAATCTGACGAAGTCCTTCCAAGAATCCTTTTTTCGGAGGAACACAGCCCATATTCCCTGCTACAGGTTCCAGAATAATAGCTGCAATTTCACCTTTATTTTCGTCAAATAACTTTTGAACGCTTTCTAATGAATTATAATCTGCCAAAAGTGTATCTTTTGCTGCACCTTGTGTTACCCCTGCACTATTAGGCACCCCAAAAGTCGATGCTCCGCTTCCTGCAGCAATCAAAAAGGCATCTGAATGTCCGTGGTAGCAACCCGAGAATTTGATAATTTTTTCTCTTTTGGTAAATCCTCTTGCCAAACGTACGGCACTCATACAAGCTTCAGTTCCTGAATTCACAAATCTAATTTTATCAATATTGGGTACCATAGAAACGGCCAATTTGGCAATTTCGGTTTCGATTTCTGTTGGTGTTCCGAACGAAGTTCCTAATTTGGCTTTTTCGATAACGGCATTTACTACCGGCTGATAAGCATGACCTAAAATAAGCGGTCCCCACGAATTGATGTAATCAATATAACGATTTCCGTCTTCGTCATACAAATAAGCTCCGTTAGCTTTTTTGATAAAAACCGGAGTTCCGCCAACTCCTTTAAATGCTCTAACCGGAGAGTTTACTCCCCCCGGAATATATTGTTGTGCTTCTGCAAATAACTGACTGCTTCTTTGGTAATTCATATTTTTATTGTGTATTGTATATTGTATTGTTGAAAAAGCGTTTTTTAAACACTCATTATTTTACCCTTAAAACCTGTCCTATCGAAATTGTGTTATCCGATAAGTTGTTCAGACGTTTTAATTCATTTATCGTCGTATTATATTTTACCGAGAGAGAATAAAGTGTATCTCCTTGGGTTACCTTATGTGCAAGAACATTGTTATTGCTTGAGCTTGAAACCTCAGTGTTCTGTTTATTTACCACAGTCGAAGTTTCTTGCTGAACAGTTTTAGTATTCGAATTCCCGAGAACTTCACTGTCATACTGATATAGTTCATAGCGGTCAATAAGGCTTATGAGTTTGTCCGGATATTTTGGGTCAGTTGCATATCCTGCTTTTCTCAATCCTTTCGCCCATCCTTGATAATCATCTTTTTTGAGCGTAAACAACTCACTATAACGGCTTCTTGAGGTTAAAAAGAGAGAGTGATCTCTAAAAGATTCCGAAGCATGTCGGTATTTTCTGAAACACTCCTGCAGAGCATCGTCATCGTGTTTGATGGTCTCACCTGTCCAACCTGTATGGCATTTAATTCCGAAGTGATTATTGGCTTCTTTTGCCAAGCGTCCGTTACCTGCCCCTGATTCTAAAATACCTTGAGCCAATGTGATACTGGCCGGAATACCGTGCGTTCGCATATTGTCTTTCGCTATTTCTTTGTACTGAGAAATATAATTTTTAATTACATCAGCATAGACGGTAGTTTTTGAGGTTGACTCTAAAGTTTCTGTGGGCTTAGCTACTGGTTTTGTAGGTTTAGTTGTGGTTCCCGGCTTTTTAACAACTGTAGTAGTTCTGGGTTTTGAAGTTGGCTTTTTAGTATTGGACGTATATTTTGTTCCTTTACACGAAGCTAAAAAAAGTACACAGGCTAAAATAAAAACTTTCTTATACATTGATTTTTGGTAAATTTTGTTGTTGTAATCTCTGGTTCATCCCTTCAATTCCCTGCAAACCTCCAGTATGGATAAGCAGAATTTTTGTTCCTTTTTCAAAATAGTTTTTGCGTGTCAAATCAGAAACTCCGTAACACATCTTGGCTGTATAAACAGGGTCCAACGGAATATCTGTCTGTTGTTTAAACTCATTTATAAACGAAACAAGTTCCCTATTTATTTTAGCATACCCTCCAAAATGATAATCTTTTATCAATTTCCAATTGTGTTTTTGGGTGTGCTTTTGGACTTCACCTTCTAAAAAATCTCCTTTTAGAGCGGGGAATCCCAAAACTTTTTGATGACTCTTACTGCTATTAATGATTCCCGAAATTGTTCCTCCTGTTCCGACAGCACAGCAAAGATAATCAAAAATATCGTCTTGGTCGGTCAGAATTTCCTCGCAACCCCGTACAGCCAATTCATTGGTTCCTCCTTCAGGAACCACATAAAAATCTCCGAATTTTTGTTTTAGTTTTTGAAGCAATTCTTCAGAATTCTTTTGTCTATAAATTTCTCTGGAAACAAACTCCAATAGCATTCCGTTTTGGTGTGCGAAAGAAAGAGTGGGATTGTGTTGAATTTTATCTCCCAACTCCTCTCCTCTTATCACTCCTATGGAACTCAATTTCATTGCTTTGCAAGCATACGAAACAGCTGAAATGTGATTAGAAAAAGCTCCTCCAAAAGTCAAAACCGTATGGTGATTTTCTTCTTGGGCTTGAAGTAAATTGTATTTAAGCTTCCGAATCTTGTTGCCTGAGACAAACTCGTGTAGTAAATCTTCTCTTTTAATATAAACCTCAACATCCTCTCCAAACAAATCCGATTCGATTTTTTGAGTTAGACTAATGTGTTTTTTTGTCAGGTCAAAGGGTTCCAAATTTAAGGCTCTAAATTTATTCCCCAAAATTATAAAATGTGTATGAATAAAAGTTTATACCTCAACAATTTGTTTTTTATAGTGCTTTACAATCAAAATAGCAGTATCTAACATATTTTGAAGTTCTTTTGTATCAATTGTTATTATTTGGTTGTTCAGAAAAGACTCCACTTCTTTTAGGATTGTTTTAATTTTAGTTTCCACCTCATCTATTTCTACTGTCCCAATATAAAGCGTGGTCATTATTTTTTTAAGCTGTTGCTTTACTTCTTTTACTCGGCCTGAGTTTTCTTCTGATATTTTTTTGTATTCAAAAACGGTATTCCAAGCATAAGAAACAGCATCAATATTCTCACATATATAGGTTGAGCTTTGATGGGCAAACACCAATGCTTCTAGGAGTGAATTCGAAGCTAAGCGATTTTTACCGTGTAAACCCGTACACGCACATTCTCCTACAGCAAACAGATTTTTGACTGTAGTTTGAGAGTTCTTATCTACCTTAATTCCTCCGCACTGATAATGGGCAACAGGTATTATCGGAATCAGATCTTTCCGCAAATCAATCCCTTCTGCTTTGCAGTAGGTCGTAATGGTCGGAAAATGTTTATAAAATTTGTGATAATCCAGATGGCGACAATCTAAATAAACGTTGCTTTCGTTTGATTTCAGTAATTCCGTACCGATAGCTTTAGAAACTATATCTCGTGTGGCTAATTCTCCCCGAGCATCATATTCAAACACAAAGCGCTTGTTTTGGCTGTTCACAATATAAGCTCCAAAACCACGCACTGCCTCCGAAATCAAAAAGTACGGATTTTTATCTTTTTCGTATAAAGCTGTGGGGTGAAACTGGATATACTGCATATCTTTGATTGCTGCTCCTATCCGGTGAGCCATTGCTATTCCGTCTCCGGTTGCAATATCCGGATTGGTGGTGTGTTGAAATACTTGTCCGCAACCTCCGGTGCTCATCACTACCGTTTTGGCTAAAACAACACTGGTTTTTTTATTAGTTTTATCATACACAAATGCTCCCGAACATTGTTTTTGTCCGTTTATTTCTTCAGAAATTAAATCCAATACAAATTGGTCTTCCAACAATTTTACGTTTGGAAATTTCTTTACCTGCATAAGCATTTTTTGTTGGATTTCTAATCCTGAAATATCTTTATGGTGCAAAATGCGATATTCAGAATGTCCTCCTTCTAGCCCCAAATCCCATTCTCCTTCATGATTTTTATCAAACGAAACTTCAAAATCCAAAAGTTCTTTCAATCTTTCTGGAGCTTGATAAACCACCATTTTGATAACCTCCTCCTCTCCCAGTCCTCCTCCTGCTTGTATGGTGTCTTGTATGTGCTTTTCAAAACTATCTTTCAGATTATCGGTAACCACTGCTATTCCTCCTTGTGCATAACGTGTATTGCTGTTGTCGGCTTGAGCTTTGGTCATTATCGTAATTTGCAAATCGGGTCTTTTGATTGCTGTTTTTACTGCGAAAAACAATCCTGAAACCCCTGAACCAATCACTAATATGTCTGTAAATTTCGTATCCATTACTTTGGTTTTTAATCTTTATTACGATAATTCTAACATTCTTTCTATAGGTTTCAATGCTTCGATTCGGATATGTTCTTCAACTTTAACCTCCGGAGTTTCGTCTCGAAGGCAACGATATAGTTTTTCTAAGGTATTCATCTTCATAAAAGCACATTCGCTACAAGCACAGGTATTATCTTCATAAGCAGGAGCAGGAATCAGTGTTTTGTGCGGAACTTCTTGTGCCATTTTGTGTAAAATCCCTGCTTCGGTTGCGATGATAAATGTATCGGAAGCTTCTGTTTTAACGTAGTTTAATATACCTGAGGTAGAGCCAATATAATGAGCTACCTTTAGTATGTGTTCTTCTGATTCGGGATGGGCTGCAATCTTTGCTTTGGGATGTTTTTTGTAGAGTTCGGCTAGTTTATCAAACGAAAATGCCTCGTGTACAATACAAGAGCCTTCCCACAAAACCATATCTCGACCGGTTTCTTTGATGAGGTATTTTCCTAAATTCTTATCCGGAGCAAAAATAATAGGTTGGTCTTCGGGTAGGGAGTTTATTATTTTTTTTGCGTTAGATGAAGTACAGACCAAATCGCTCAAAGTTTTTATTTCTGCCGAACAATTGATATAGGTAACTACTTTATGATTCGGATATTTTGCTTTGAATTTTTTGAATTCCGTTGGAGGGCAACCGTCAGCCAACGAACAACCTGCCTCTGCATCGGGCAAGACCACTTTTTTGTTCGGGTTGAGGATTTTGGCTGTTTCTGCCATAAAATGAACACCTGCAAAAACTATAATTTCGGCATCGGTTGTGGCAGCTTTTCTCGAGAGTTCTAAACTATCGCCTACAAAATCTGCTATTTCTTGAATATCGGGTTCCTGATAGTAATGTGCTAAAATGACTGCGTTTTTCTCTTTCCTTAATCTGTTAATTTCGACTACTAATTCAGACTTTTTCATATTTTAAACTCGTTATAAATGAGTTCAAAATTAAGCCCAACCGCAAAGACTTTTTATGATTTATATCATACCTTGCTCAAGTTTGTGATGTAAGGACTAAGCACTATAATATTCCTCTTGCTTTAATTTCGAGATATTTGTTGATGGTATCTACCGTTAGGTTCTCGGGTTCGGTAAGCACGGCATGAATTCCGTATTTTTTGAGTTCGTTGACAATTAGTCGCTTTTCAAAAGCAAACTTTTCTGCGATTACTTTGTCATAAATCTCTTGTACCTTTTCGGTTTTCTTTTCAATGAGGTCTTTTAATTCAGTATTCTGGAAAAATACCACAACCAGCAAATGACTTTTTGCAATTCCTTTCAGGTAAGGCAATTGTCTGTATAATCCGTCTAGTGTTTCGAAATTGGTGTATAGAATTATCAGGCTGCGTTGGTTTATATTTTTCTTGATATCGACATATAATCGGCTGTAATCACTCTCGAAGAAATCTGTTTTTATGTTATACAAATTTTCTAAAATCTGTTGCATTTGCGAAGAACGCCTTTCTGCCACTACCCTGTTCTCAATCTTTTTAGAGAAGGTAAACATTCCGGCTTTGTCTTGTTTTTTCAGGATAATATTCGACAAAACAAGCGTAGCATTGATGGCATAGTCTAGCAGACTTAGCTTATTAAAAGGCATTTTCATCACCCGTCCTTTATCGATAGCCATATAAACCGATTGCGATTTTTCGTCCTGAAACTGGTTAACCATCAGCTCATTTTTCTTGGCTGTGGCCTTCCAATTTAAAGTACGGATGTCGTCTCCTTGAACGTATTCTTTAATTTGTTCAAATTCCATTGTATGCCCTATTCTACGAATTTTCTTGATTCCGTACTGAAACAAGTTGTTCGAAAAAGCGATGAGTTCGTACTTTCTGAGCTGAATATATGACGGATAAGTCGGGACCATTGTATTTTTGTCAAACACAAATCTTCGGGAGACCATTTTTAAAGGTGAACTCACATAGATGTTCAGGGCTCCAAAATTATATTCTCCTCTTTCGGTCGGTCGCAGATTATAGGCAATTTCGTCAGAGGAGTTTGGTTTTATATTTCGTATGATTTCGAAGTCTCTGACTTGGAATTGAAACGGAATTTCGTCAATTATTTTGACTTTTACCGGAAAAGTATAATAATTAAGGACACTAACCTGAATAGGATTTTCGTCTCCGTTCGAAAGTTTTTCGGGTGTGATTCGCGTGGCTTTAATTCCTGTTTTTGCTCCGAACAGAATCAAAATATCCAACAATAAAAAAACCAATACAGCCATTAGTGCAATCCAACTCACTTTGTATAGAGCCGGAAAAATAAAAGACAGCACAAACAATACTATTACCCCAAAAAGAGCAAAGTAAAGGATGTTGTTTGTATAGAGTTTTTTCATCGTATTTTGTGTATTATCTTATTTATCTCGGAATCTCAACCGCTTCGATAACTTGTTTGATAATTTCTTCGGATGTTATGCCTTCCATTTCTCTCTCCGGAGTTACGATTACTCTATGTCTTAGTACCGGAACTGAAGCATCTTTAATGTCTTCGGGAGTTACAAAATCACGTCCTCGGATGGCTGCAAATCCTTTGGCTGCATTTAATAATGCAATTGAAGCTCGAGGTGATGCTCCTAAATACAAAAATGCATTTTCTCTAGTGTTGACTACTACTTTTGCGATATATTCTACTAAATGAGGTTCTATCAAAATCTGTTTGACTACCGATTGATATTCTGCGATTTTGTCTGCATTTAATATTGACACAACAGCATCTAGTTTTCCTTTATCTTGTAGTGTATGTTCTTTTTGGATAATTGCAATTTCTTCTTCCAAATTCGGATAACCCACTGTTATTTTAAACAAAAATCGGTCTAATTGTGCTTCCGGAAGTCGGTAGGTTCCTTCCTGTTCAATCGGATTTTGTGTTGCCATTACCAAAAACGGAGCGTTCATTTTGTAGGTAGTTCCGTCCATGGTAATCTGACGTTCTTCCATTACTTCAAAAAGGGCAGCTTGGGTTTTGGCCGGTGCACGATTGATTTCGTCTATCAATACCAAATTCGAAAACACAGGTCCTTTTTTAAATTCGAATTCGTTTTTTTTCAGGTCAAATACCGAAGTTCCTAAAATATCCGAGGGCATCAAATCGGGTGTAAACTGAATTCGGCTAAAATCAGTATTCAGAGTCTTTGCCAATAGTTTAGCCGATATGGTTTTGGCCACTCCAGGAACTCCTTCTAAAAGTACGTGTCCGTTTGAGAGGATAGCTACTAATAATTGATCAATCATTTTGTGTTGTCCGACAATAACCGAACTTACTTGTTCTTTGATTTTGGTCACGCTTTCTTGCAATCCGCTCAAATCTATTCTTGACTCAAAGTTAACTTCTTGGTTTTGTGTATTTTCTTCCATGATTTTTATATTTAGGATAGTTTTTCAATAGCTCTGTTCAAATTTATCAAATCTTGTTCAGAACTCGAACTCTGCTTCCTGTATTGGTTTATTAAATCTACAACTCTTTGTATGTCTTCTTGGTTTTTTCCGGATTTTAGATGCAGTTTTTTTATAAAGCCATCATCTAAAACTTGAGTATCTATCAGGTATTTTGTTCTTATTTTCTCTAAAAAGTACGTGATTTTTTTATCCATTATCGTATGGTGGTTTCGTTCTTGATAATACAGATTGGCAATGGTTTTTGTAAAATCGATTGTAGTGTTTGTAAGTGGTGTAATAATCGGAACGATGCGTTGTTTTCGCTTAATATTCAATACGACAAAGACCAATGCGGTAAACAACAAAATATACCAAGCATAACGCAAAGCTGGTTGCGAAACGATAAATCGCATAGGCGATTGGTTGATTACTTCTCCTTGTTGCCCTTTGGTAAACCAATAAATATTTTCGTTTTGAGGCAAGTACGAAAGTATATTTTCGGCATATCTATAATTATCGTTTTTCAACAAATGATAGTTCGTAAAAACAGTAGGTTGGGTATGCAGATAAAAATTTCCGTATCCGTAAGGAACTTTGACAAAGTTTACTAGTTGCTCTGTTTGCTTGCTCTGTTTTTGATAACCTAAAACTGTGGTATTTAAGGTGTCAATCTTTTCGAAGTATATATCTGAGCTTCCGACCGTAATATTGTATTTTTTATTACCTAATTTCGGATTGACCAAATGTGCGTAAATGCTGTCTTGATATAAATGTTTGTAATTTATATCTAAACTCAACGAATCAAATAAACTGTGCGGAAACGATTCAGAAGCGATAAAAGCAGTATTTCCTTTCGATACAAAAGTCATGACTTCTTCTATTGACTGCTGGTCGATTGTGTTGTAAAAATTTATGTAAAAGAAGGTTCCTTCTGTTTCATACTGATGGGTTTCCCAATTGTATTGTGGATCAAAAAACTCATAGGGAGTTACATTTACTTTTTGTAGTCGGTTTCCAAACAAATAATCGGTTTCTTGGTCCAAAACATATAAGCCAAACGGAATCTTATCTTTTAATGAATAAGTTGGATTCCAATTGATGGGCTTAGGGCGATTTGCCTCTAAAAAAACCGTCCCGATGACAATCAGCACCAAAACAACCAAATATAATTTTAGGGTTCTGTTCATCGTTTGAGTTTTTGGATGGTTGTATCAAATGCTGCCTTAGCTTTGTCAAAGGTCGGTTGGTCGATATCAAACTCTCCGTACCAAATGTAGTCGTAGAGATAAGACAGGTACGAAAAGTTAGATTTAAGAGTTGTATCTTGTATTTCGTTTTGATAATCGGAGTTGGTTTTTTCGATATCCCATTCTATGATTTCTTTTTCGGAAAGCAGTTTGAGCAGCCATAAATAATAGTATCGGATGGTAAGTCGTTGTTCTGCATTTTTTTCACTTTCGTGAATAAGTCGCTCGAAATCGACCGTATGAATATTCTGTTCGATTTGGTCGTATTGAATTATCTTTTTGTCTGACGAGCGTCCGAAAGCCCAACTTCCCTCATCGTTCAGGATTGCTTTTACGATTAGGTAAATCACAAAAACTATAAGTAAAACAGACAATATATTAATGGTCCAATCAAGAGCATCATTGGCTTCTTCGGATGTTCTGAATCCAAAAAGACGTTCGTACAAACGCACTAAACGTTGTTTGAACCTTGCCCAACTTCCTTCGTCTTTTACTACAGATTCGTACACAAAATATTTGTTGTCTTTATACTTTTGTTGAAAGCCTTCTTCAAAATAAATCGGGTTTACTTCGGATTGGTCTTTGATGATATCTTCTTCCGTAAAAGGAGATTGATCAACCGAACCATAAGGCATAACAACTTTTTCTACAATCGTTTGAGAAAGAGAAGGCCATGAAAAAAGGATAAATAATATGTAAAAAATCGGTTTGACTGTAATTGACACTTTAAAAATTCGTATTTTCTTACTCTTCCATTCCAATCAAGTCGATTTCGGATTGAGGCATTCGATTTTCTTTTTGCTCCACAGAACTATAATAAATCATCCCTTGATTGATAAATAACAAATTATAGGTTATAAAGCTGGTTAGCATAGATAAAAGTGTAGTAATTATCATCATAATCTCGAAAAAAGACATGCTTTCGTAATCGGCAAATGAATCTGGCGATGAACCTAATCCGAACATTCCGCCTATTCCGAATATATACGGAATCATACTTATTATGTAGCCTATAATAGTTATAATAGCATAAATAATAATGGTTGAACCTAAAATAGGCCAGAAATTATTCATCAAATTGCTCCATCCACTTGACAAGGAGGCCATTATTCCGTGATTGGTATTCAATTGGTGGTAAAACGATTGTGTAAACCAAATATACAGCATAGGAATAATTATAAAAAGTAACGGAAACATAAACAACATCGTCAGGATAATACTTGCTAATGACAGAATTGCTATTATAAATCCTATCACAAACATAATCACCACAAAAATCAGGAGTGCCATTAAAAAGAAAACGACTACCTTTCCGAAATTAGCTTTCATTTCGTTTGCGATATCTTTAGAAGTAAAATTAGTGGTTTGTTTGTGTTTGTCGTAGAGTCGGAAATAGCTTATCGGAAACGAATAAGTGAGTAAGCTTATAAAGATAATTAAAAGGAAAAACAGCAGAAAAACTAAAAATATCACGGCTGGATTATCTCCAAAAGTACTTTGGAGCGGATTGTTCCCGAAAGCCGCTCCTACCGAAGAAAAAGCGTACTCAAAATACACTTTAAAAACAAAGTACGACAAAACCAACAGCACTAATAGGAATGCTCCTATAAGGATAAAATAGTTTTTGAAAAAGTGCTTTCCGGTGATTTTTAAGAAAGCAAAAGTATCGGAAATCATGTCTCCGAAGGAACGTTTTTTATAAAGTTGAAACATATTTTTTCATTTTTTTGTTAACAATAAACGGATAAATCAAAAAGTAATAAGCTATTATCGATAGTGTTCCCAGTATGATTAGTACGTTCAACCAATTGGGCATTGCTTTGGAGTATCGAGTAACAAATCCTTCTAAAAAACCTGCTGCAAAAGTAAACGGCATGGTTGCCAATACTATTTTCAGTCCGTTTTTGAATCCTATTTTAAAGGAGTTCAGCCTTGAATAGGTTTTCGGAAACAGTACGCTTGCCCCTAATATGAGTCCTGCACTGGCTTCGATTACGATTGCAAAAATCTCCATGGCTCCGTGAATCCAAATTCCTCTAACGCTTTCCCAAAACACATCATGTTCGTAAAAGAAATATTGAAAAGCTCCGAGCATGATACAGTTTTGTAAGAGTATCCAAATTGTTCCTGCTCCTCCAAAGATTCCGTAAAAAAAGCACTTTAGTCCTACAAAGAGATTGTTAAAGGTAATGGCAATAAAGCCACCCCAATTGCTACCGGATTGATATACGGCTACCGGGTCTCCTTTTTGAATGTTTTCTAAGCTCATATTTACGTAAGCATCTCCCATAATGAGTCTTACAAAGCTATCGTCGTACCTTGCCGAAAGTACTCCAATCATCAGAAAAACGAAGAACATTATAAAGGCATACAGTATATATCTACGGTATTGGTACACGATTAAAGGCACTTCGGTTTTAAAAAACCGAACCACCCGATTTGATTCCTCTCTTTTGGTTTTGTAAATCTTTTGATAAATTTGAGAAGCTAAGTAATTCAGGTACTTAGTTACCTTGCTTTTCGGATAAAAAGTCTGTGCATACGAAAGGTCGTTGACAAGTTGAATGTATAAACTTGCCATTTCATCCGGATTTTTTTTAGTTTTACCAAAAATAGCTTGCTCAAATGTCAGCCATTTTTCTTTATTTTGTTTTATAAAAGCAACTTCTCTCATAATATAATGGCTAAAATATAAAATATGTCAGAATTAACAATTTTAACTACACAAAATGTTACTATAAATTTCAAACAAGCCTCAATTGGGGAGCGAATGCTTGCGTTTTTTTTGGATATGCTAATTAAAATGGCTTATGTTTTTGGAATTGGCTATATATTATTTGAAGTTTTTGAGTTCGGTGATGTAGTAGATCGTCTGGACCTTTGGTCGCAATATGGACTTGCGGTTCTGATTCTTTCGCCTTATATTTTTTATAGTTTGGTGTTAGAGAGTATTTTTGATGGACAAACCCTCGGAAAGAGAATTGTGCGAATCAAGGTCGTTAAGATTGAAGGCTACCAGGCTAGCTTCGGAGATTATCTCATTCGTTGGTTATTTCGGATTGTAGATGTGGCAATCAGCAGTGGAGTTATCGGTTTGTTGACGATGATTTTCAGCAATAAAACCCAACGTCTTGGAGATATTTCGGCTGGTACTGCGGTGATTTCGCTTAAGAACAACATCAATATCAATCACACCATCATACAAGAAATAGATCAAGATTATATTCCGACTTATCCGTTGGTTATCAAGCTATCGGACAATGACATCCGAATTATTAAAGAAACTTTTGAGGTGGCAAGAAGCAATAACAACCAACCGCTTATCCGCAAGTTAGTCGAAAAAGTTGAAACCGTAACAGGTATTAAAAACCAATCCGGAAGCAACCACGACTTTATACGGACTGTGCTTAAGGATTATAGTTTTTATACACAGAATATGTAATTGTGTAAACTTTGAGGTCTGATTCTACACTCAAAGCACTTCGTTAATTTTTTCGGTAGGTCTTCCGATTACTGCACGATTTTGATTTACGACGATAGGTCGTTCGATTAGTCTTGGGTTTTCGACCATAATTTGGATAATTTCTTGATCTGAAAGGTTTTTATCTTTATAGTTTTCTTTCCAGATGGCTTCGTTTTTTCGTACTAATTCTAAAGGGGAAATCTCCAGTTTTTGGATGATTTCGGTTAGTTCTTGTACCGAAAGTTCATCTTCGAGATACAATACTTTTCGGAATTCTTTTCCGGATTTTTCTAAGAGTGTTAATCCTTCTCTGGATTTACTACATCGTGGATTGTGGTAAATTGTTATCATATTTTAGTGCTTTTTTCTACAAAAATACTTAAATTGCTCCGTAAATTAAAATCGTATGAATTATATATTACAAGCCCTTAAAGGAAAGAATGACTGGTGGAGAACCCTTATTGTTTGCTTTCCTATTTTTGCTGTTTTCGGACTTAGCTTTGTTGTGTTTTTGATGTCTTCTACAGAGGAGTTCCAAGAGTTGATGCAACAATCGGCTCAGATGTTTGAAAGCAAAAACCTTAACTTAGTCTTGATGCTAAGTCAGTTTGGTTTTTTGTTGGTTATATTTTTCGCTCTTTTTTATTTTTTACATCAACGCAGCTTGGTAACCCTTACTACTGCACGTGCGAAGGTAGATTTCAAACGCATTTTTTTTGCTTTCTTTTTGGTAATTATCGTTCAGGTAGTGTTGTTTGCTGTGTCGTACAACATCGACAATTCGAATATTGAATGGAACTTTGACCTGTCTAAATTTATCCCTTTGGTTATCATCAGTTTACTTTTTTTTCCTATCCAAATCGGGTTTGAAGAATATTTTTTCAGGGGTTATCTGATGCAACAAATCGGGGTGTACACCAAAAGCATTTGGATTCCGCTTATTATAACTTCGGTTCTTTTCGGATTGGTTCACAGTGCTAATCCGGAGGTGGCAGAAATTGGTTTTAAGATGATGGTTTTTTATATCGGAACGGGTTTGTTTATGGGGATTATGTCCCTTTTGGACGATGGGTTAGAGCTGGCATTGGGTTTTCATTTTGCCAATAATTTTTTGGCTGCTACCCTTATTACTTCAGACTTTTCTGCTCTTCAGACTGATGCTATTTTTAAGTATTCTGGAGAGGTGGACAAAGCGGCTATGTTTAACGAGACCTTGGTTTCGATGCTTATTTCTTATCCGTTATTTTTGATTGTTTTTGGGGTGATTTATAAATGGAAATGGAAGAATTTATTAAAAAAATAAGCTAATCGTATGCCTACTGGCACGAGATATGCTGCATCTGACATCGAAGAAGTAGTTTTTAACATCTAAATATCTGGTAAAAATGCATACTTATAAAAATGTACACCACGACTTTAAGCTCAATGGATATCACCTCGATAGTGATGATATATGCAGGGTTGCCTATAATTATGTTAAAGACGGAACTTCGTCTGAGAGGTCGTTGGGTTTGTTTCTGTTGGACTGGTTTGACGAAAGCCCCGACATTAGCCTTCAAACTTCGGGAACTACCGGAAAGCCCAAATCCATTGTTGTTGCCAAACAAGCTATGGTAAATTCGGCTTTGGCTACCGGTAATTTTTTTGACCTCCAACCCAAAGACAAAGCCTTGTGTTGCTTACCGGTAAATTTTATAGCCGGAAAAATGATGTTAGTCCGAGCTTTTGTATTAGGCTTGGATATGGATTTTGAAGAACCGACTGCCCATCCTTTAAAGAATCTTAGAACCGAATACGACTTTGTAGCCATGACTCCGATGCAAGTCGAGAACTCTATTTCTAAACTTCATCTGATTAAAAAGCTAATTATCGGAGGATCAAAAGTAAATACTGTTTTAGAATCAAAACTAACTGAGTTTTCTACCGAAATCTACGAAACTTATGCTTCTACAGAAACCCTTACCCATATCGCAGCTCGAAAAATAGGTCAGGAAACCTTTAGATTGCTTCCGGATATCTCGATTTCGTTAGACCATAGAGACTGCTTGGTGATTGATGCTCCAAGGATATCCGACGAAAAAATCGTTACCAATGACATAGTCGAACTAAAGTCTGACACGGAGTTTATTTGGTTGGGTCGTTTTGACAATGTTGTCAACAGCGGTGGAATCAAAATTTTCCCTGAAAAGATAGAACCCCAACTTGCCGACAAAATTCCACATCGGTTCTTTTTCGGAGGAATCTCGGACCCTGTTTTGGGCGAAAAATTGGTCTTGGTTATCGAATCCAAAAAATACGAAATAGATGTTAGTATTTTTGATGAATTAGACAAATACGAGAAGCCTAAAGAAATATACTTTGTTCCAAGTTTTATAGAAACCCCAAGCGGTAAAATCAGGCGAAATCAAATCCTTTCGACTCTTGCGTTAAACGCCTAAAATCCGGAGCTATGCCAGTTGTCCGAAACTTATTATCACCAACTAAAACTACTTACTACTATGGAAGACAAAAATATCAGAAAAGAATATTCTAACGGAGAAGTCACCGTGGTTTGGGAGGCTTCTAAGTGCACCCATTCTGCCCATTGCGTCAAGAATTTACCGCAAGTATTTAACCCACGAGAAAAACCGTGGATAAAAATGAACCAAGCCACAAGTGATGCAATTGTAGAGACGGTAAAAAAATGTCCGTCGGGTGCATTGAGCTTACTTAATTCTACTAAATAAACACTGCCCTTTCTCTTTTATTTCAGACCCTAAACTTAAGAAATCTCTTGTGTTGATTCCGTAAAAAAAAGCCCCGCTACCGCACGAATCCTTTCGTGTGGTAAAGAGTAATAATAAAAAAAATAAATTTGTAGATTTGCTTTATGAGTCGAAATTACAAATTTCATAATCCCAATGGTTTATATTTTATAAGTTTTGCTGTTGTCGGCTGGTTAGATGTCTTTATAAGAAACGAGTATAAAGATTTATTTATAGAAAGTTTAGTATATTGCCAAAAAGAAAAAGGTTTAGAGATACACGCTTGGTGTATAATGACCAGCCATATACATTTAGTTTTCAGGAGTACAAAAGGTCAGAAACCTGAACTTTTGATAGGAGATTTAAAAAGATTTACAAGTAAATCCATCGTTAAAGCAATACAAGAAAACCCAAGAGAAAGCAGGAGAGAATTTTTGTTAGAGTTTTTTAAAAACGAGGGAAATAAAAGTTCAAATGTAACTCATTATCAGTTTTGGAGGCACGATAACAAACCTATTGAACTATGGAGCAATAAAGTAATTAAACAGAAAATAGATTATGTCCATAACAATCCTGTTGAGGCAGGTTTGGTATATAAAGCGGAAGATTATGTTTATAGCAGTGCAACAGATTATGCAGGTCAAAAGGGAATTGTTGATGATATAATGGTTTTTAGAACTTTTGATTTGTGAAATTATATGTAACCACACGAAAGGATTCGTGCGGTAGCGGGGGCAAACAAAACTGTACTTATTGGATTATATGAAATCAAGACCCAAACTTAAATTAGAACTTTCAACAACCGACAAAATACTTGAAGCATTAGGTTGGGGTTCTGTTCTTACAATCTGGGGGTTAACAATCACCAACTTCAACAATCTGCCTGATACCATTCCGATACATTATAACGGTGCAGGACAAGCTGACGGATTTGGAGATAAAGGTAATATATTAGGTTTGCCAATAATTGCAACAATTCTTTTTCTCGGACTGACCGTCCTAAATAGATTTCCACATATTTTTAATTATACAACCGAGATAACAAAAAAAAACGCTCTTCAACAGTACACCTATGCCACGCGAATGCTAAGAATTTTAAAACTGATTATAGTAATTATATTTGGGCTCATTGTGTTACAGACCATCCGACACGTAAACGGACAAATAAGCGGACTTGGAGGTTGGTTTTTACCACTGACATTTGGATTGACCTTTATCCCGATACTATATTATTTGATAAAATCATCCCAAAGTTAGAAAAGGACAAAACATTGAATCAACTTTATATTCCCGTCCTCTATAAAACCAAATTAACAACCATATAAATAATTTTATTTTATAAAAAGCACAAATATTTTATGTTTATATCTGTTTTTTAGTTAAATTTAACTCGTAAAACTTTATTGCAGCTTACCTACAAAATAATAACTTTTGAGTTCGGTTTGAATTTGTCACACAAATATTAACCTACTTTTGGCAAGGGTCGAAATACTCCTAAAAGTATATAATTGGTAGAACATGGCAAAAATACATTTAATCTGTTTCTTATTTTTTTCAAGTATTCTATTTGCTCAGATTCACAACGAAGAGACAGATAAAATAATTGATAAAATGTGTATCGATTTTAAATCTAACGAAAACTTAAACGATTCGTTAAGGTTTAAGAGTCTGCATCAAAAATTCATATCTCCTTATTTAAAGCAATTTTCGGATTCTGAACAGGAAAAGCAGCTGGATTACTTATACATTCGATTTCAAAAACGCTGTGAGTCTTTTAGAGAGTATTTACAACAAATTGATCCTCCAGAAGGTGAAAACTGGATACGACTTAAGGAAAAGCCGGAAATTACAATTACGACCGAAGAATTAAACGAGTTTAAATCAACTACTAGTTTTTATTACTTTGAATATGCAGGAGAAAAAACCACAGTCGAAACAGATAAAAAATATTGGATCGAAACCTTTCCTGACGGAACGAATTCGAAGTTATTCTACAGGTGGATTGGAAAAAGTAAATTTGAGTTAGAATTTATTGAAAGCGACAATACTATCCGAAGAGATTTTAGTAAAAAAGGTGAAAAGTATATCTACCAAATTATAAATAAAGAAAATGATTATTATTGGGTTTTAGTTGAAGTTCCCGGACAATCTGAAATCCTTAAATTCAAATTATTTATAAATAAATAAAGTTTTATTGACAAGGTAATGGCAAGACAATAAATTAAGTACATTTGTTATTTACACCTTTAGTAAAACTTAAAAACATTCTAAAGCAATAACCATAAATTATACCGTACAGCACTAGAGATTTCGTTATTTTTTATCAAATCATCTTTACCGAAATTATCTTTACCGGACAGGCTTTCGCTGCTTTGTCACATACTTCTAGTGCTTCCGGAATTGGGGTTTTAAGGGTAAAAAAACCTTTCTTTTCGGTAGATTTCAAAAGTACCGACTTGCCGTCTTTTTTTGACATTCTGAAGTATTCCGGAGCGAATTCTTCACAATAATTACAACCGATACACTTATCGCGTTGAAGAGTGACAATAACCATTACTGTTTTACTATTTTGTATAATTTATCAGAAGGACGTACTCTAAAATCGGTTTTAAAGGTAATTATATCCGATTTTGTGGCTGTTGTAGCTCCTTCTTTTTGGTCTATAAGCATTTCTTCGACTATCATTTCTTGCGAACCGGTTGTAGGTCCTTGAATCAATACCCTATCTCCCAAACTCAGGTCATAAGCTTCTATTAAGAATTCAGCTATGTTTGACTTTGGATAAAAATGTCTCCCTTTTCCGATGTATATTTTTTTCTGAGTGGCATTCGAGCCTGGATTTTCTGACCATTCTCCTAGTTTTTGACCCAAGTAATAACCCGACCAAAACCCTCGGTTGTAAACCGTTTCTAAACGTTCCATCCAATTGGTTATTTTTTCTTTCGTAAAGGTTCCTTCGGCAATAGCATCAATGGCTTCTCGATAGCATTTAGTAACCGTAGCTACATATTCGGGAGCCCTTCCTCTACCTTCAATCTTTAAAACCTTTACTCCGGTATCAATCACCTGATCTAAAAAATCAATGGTACAAAGATCCTTTGGAGACATCATATATTCGTTGTCTAATTCAATCTCAAAGCCCGATTCTTGATCGATTACTGTATATTTTTTTCGACAATTTTGTTTACAAGCTCCTCTATTTGCGGAAGAGTTATGCGAATGTAGGCTCAAATAGCATTTCCCCGATACAGCCATACACAAAGCTCCATGTCCGAAAATCTCGATTTCTACCAAGTTTCCGGATGGCCCTTTGATTTGTTCTTTTTCTATTTGTTGACAGATTTTTTTAACCTGATTCAGGCTCAATTCCCGACTCATCACCATAGTATCAGCAAACATGGCATAGAATTTTACGGTTTCGATATTGGTAATGTTTATCTGAGTCGAAATATGCACTTCCATTCCTATCTGACGGGCATAGGCTATTACTGCCTGGTCCATTGCAATAACAGCAGTTAAATCGGCTGCTTTTGCTTTGTCTAACAAGGTTTTTATTATCGAAAGGTCGTGATCATAAATAATGGTGTTGAGCGTCAGGTAGGTGCGTACTTTTTTTTCTTTGCATCTACGAGCTATCTCGGGTAAGTCTTCAATGGTAAAGTTAGCTGTAGCTCGGGCTCTCATATTGAGTTGTTCTACTCCAAAATAAACCGAGTCGGCTCCGTTGTCTAAAGCAGCCTGTAGCGATGTAAAATCTCCTGCAGGACACATCAGTTCTATCTTTCCACTTTCTGTCATAACTTTATTTTTTTTTGCAAAGATACATATCTTTGAGCATTCTGAAAGCCGTTTTAGAGTAAGGTACCTAAAAGAAAAAAGCGAGGTGATTATCACTTCGCTTTTTTAAAATATAGCTTACAAAAGTTTTTTGATAATATCTTCTTCGGATATTCCTTCTGCTTCTGCTTTATAATTTTTAATAATTCTATGTCTTAGAATACCTGTTGCTACTGCTTTTACGTCTTCGATATCCGGAGAGAATTTTCCGTTGAAAGCTGCGTGGGTTTTGGCTCCTAATATCAAATTTTGTGAGGCTCTTGGTCCTGCTCCCCAATCCAGATAATTATTGACATAATCAGTTGCCATAGCAGATTTTGGTCGGGTTTTATTAACCAATGTTACTGCATATTCCACTACATTATCTGCCACGGGAATGCGTCTTATCAATTGTTGATAATTGATAATTTCTTGGGCTGTAAACAAAGGGTTAATACTAACTGAGGCATCTGTTGTGGTTTGTTTTACCACTTGTATTTCTTCTTCAAAAGTTGGATAATCTAGTTTAACAGCAAACATAAATCGGTCTAACTGTGCTTCCGGAAGCGGATAGGTTCCCTCCTGCTCTATTGGGTTTTGTGTAGCCAGTACAAAGAATGGCAAATCGAGTTTGTAGTGTGTTCCGGCAACAGTAACAGCTTTTTCTTGCATAGCTTCTAACAAAGCGGCTTGAGTTTTTGGTGGGGTACGGTTAATTTCGTCTGCTAAAATAATATTAGCAAATACTGGCCCTTTAATAAACTTAAAGTTTCTGTTTTCGTCCAAAACTTCGCTTCCTAAAATATCAGAAGGCATTAAATCGGGGGTAAACTGAATTCGTTTAAAGTTCAGCCCTAGTGCTTGCGAAATTGTATTTACCATTAAAGTTTTGGCCAATCCGGGAACTCCAACCAACAGTGCGTGTCCTCCTGAAAATATGCTCAAAACAATTTCGTCTACTACCTCATTTTGCCCGATAATAACTTTAGCGATTTCTGCCTTAAGTTCTCGTTGTTTTTTTACTAATTGCTCTATTGCTGTTACGTCTGACATATCTTTTTTGTTTATTGTTTAAAGGTTTTTTGTTTCAAACTTTAAACTATTTTTGAAGCCAATTGTTCTCAAACTTACAATCTCTATACACCGAATCTATACTTATGTAAGTGTCTGGTAATTTTTCGTCGAACCATTTTTTAATGGCTCTGATTTGTTTTTCTTGAAGTGCCATTTCTTTAATCTTGATATAATCTTGAGAATAATCTGCTACGTGTTCGTCATGGCGATTCGAAATAGTAATCAATTTATATCTTTTAAGTCCGGTTGGGGTTTGGTCTATCAGTGGTTGCGATACTTCACCTTCTTTAAGTGATGATATTTGCGAATACAATACCGGGTCCATCCGTGTAAGTTCAAAACGAGAATCTTGAGTTTGCGGATTCATCAACAGTCCTCCGTTGGCTCTTGTTTCTTTTTCGTCTGATTCTGCCCGTGCTGCATCCGCAAAGGAGATTTCTCCTGAGACTATTTTTTCTCTGATTCTCACTGCTTTTTCTCTTGCTTCGCGCATAGCAGCCTCGGTTACTTTAGGCATCAATAATATATGTCTGAGCTCTAATTCTTGTCCTCTTATTTTTTCTAATAAGATGATGTGATAGCCAAACTCTGTTTCGAAAGGTTTCGAGATTTCTCCTTCTTGTAGCGAAAAGGCTACATCTTTAAACTCTTTTATGAAAGGAGTTTTTCGATTCATTTTATAAAAACCTCCGCTTGATTTAGAACCCGGGTCTTCTGAGTACAACACAGCTTTACTAAAAAAGCTTGCTCCGTTATTGATTACATCATCTCTAAATTCGTTGAGTTTATTAATTACTTTTTGTTTTTCTTCTTGAGGAATTACCGGTTCAATAATAATTTGGGCTACCTCGAGTTCTACTCCAAACACCGGAAGAGAGTCCTTAGGAATTGAATTAAAGAAAGTACGTACTTCTTCGGGAGTAATTTCTACTTCGCTAATAATTTTTTCTTGCATTCCTTGCGAGAGCTTATTGTTTTTGGTGATTTCGAACAATTCTGCTCTAAAGTCTTCTTCATTTTTTTTGCGGTAGTACTCCAATATTTTATCCATCGAACCGATATGTTTTTGCAGATAGTCGATATTGTTGTCTACTACCGATTGTATTTCGGCATCCGAAACCACTACACTATCTTGCACGGCATGATGGGCATAAAATTTTTCTTCCATTAACCTTCCTAAGATTTGACATCTATTAAAGTTACTGAAATCCACTCCGCTGGCTCCCATCTCTCTATATATCTTGTCGATATCAGAATCTAATATTACGTGATCTCCGACTACGGCTACTACTCCGTCGATTCGTTGATTCGGATTAAACTTTGGCACTACAGGCTTTACGACACTGTCTTGTTCTTGTTCAACTTCTTGAGCCGAAAGGTTAAATCCGAATAGTGCGATAAGCACAGAGCACAAAGCAACTTTATTTTTTATAAATTTCATATTTTTTGTTTTTGTAAGCATCCAGGATGATTTCTTTTTCTATTTGTTTAACAAATTCTAATTTTCGTTTATTTATAATCACCTGTTTTATGGTAGGCTGAATATATTCAAAAGGGCTGATTTCGTTTTCTTTCAACACTTCGTTCACTTTTATAAAATAGATGCTGTTATCTACTTGGTGTTCGTGAACTTTTCCGGGTTGAATGTATTGTTCTACATTTTCGGGATTTATAAAAGGTACTCTTTGATAGATTTGGTTCAGGTCAACCCAGACCGAATCGTTAAGTGCTGCACTGTTTAGTTGTACTTGATAGGTATCCCAAAATTCGTAATCTGATTTTTTCGGATTAAAGAACTTTTCTTTTATTTCTTTAAATTTTTGATGTTCTTCCGGAACTTGTATATAGCGTAGTTTCACCAATTTTATGTTGGTTCTAAAATTAGTTTTATGCTCGTTATAATATTGTTGCATTTCTTCTTTTGTAACCAAAGTATCTATGCTTTTCCGAACCATTTGTTCGATATAAGCATTCGTAAATAGATCTATTTTATATTGGTTAACCAAACCTTCTAATTCTTTTTTTTGATGGTCATCCAAGTTGATTTCTGATACCTCGGTAAGGAGTTTTTGGGTAGCCCAACGTTCTATATACGATTGTACGATTAGCGTACTGTCTTCTTTGGTAGAGTTTTCAGGGATTAAATTCTCGATATCTTTACGGTACAAATAGTGATCGCCTACTCGGGCTATGGCTTCTGGATTGAGTTCTTTTTTTGAAGACTCGCACGAAGTCAATATCACGAGGGCTGTTATACCGTAGGTTATGAATTTAAACACCTTCACTGTTATCGGTTAAGTTGTTTTTTTACTTTTTTTAATACTCTTTTGTTTACCTTATACGAGAATTCTCCTTTTAAGTTATCCATCCAATTGGCTTCCAGGTATTGTTGATAATCGCTCACTACTCTACCTTTTGCTTCTTCTAAGGTTTTGGTTGAAGCCGGTACGATTTCTTTGCCCAAAATTACATAATAATAATCTCCTTCTTTGTAAATATCTGAAACTCCTTTGGATAGTTTATAGGCTTGAGGCAAAGCATTGCTTTTTTCTTCAAATATTCCTTCGTTTATCATAATGTTTACTACCGCATCTCGATTGAGTTCTTTTTTAATAAATTCAACCGATTGTCCTTGTTCGAAATAGTTTTTGGTTTTTTCAACAAAATCTCGATTTACAGAAGATGCAACTATTGCATCCACGCGTTGGTTCCACTTATAATTGTCTTTATTTCTGTTATAAAAAGCTTCTAATCCTAAAGAGTCGTTTTGTGCTCTTTGCCAGATTTCTTTTTCCATTAAGTCAAAAAGCAATAAACCTTCTTTGTATTCGCTCATCACATAGCCAAACTCCGGGAATTCGTTTTCTAAGTTTTCTTCGTAATAGGTATTCAGGTTTAAGTTTATAAAGTCTTCGATTAAGGTTGAACGCAATTTTTGGATTGATGGTATGCTTCGTCTTCTGTTTTGTTGCGACTGTATATAGTTTAGAAATTCTACTCCGCTAATATGCTTGTTCTGAATCACCATTACTGATTGGTTAAAGGCATCAATGTCATTAGGAATCTCGAATTTTTCTGTTTCGTATTCTTCTGTTACCAATTCGGACGCTTTTTGAAATAGTTTATGGTCAATAGTAGGATTGTATTTTTTCATCAATCTACTATTCATCGATTGAGCTATCTTTTTAGAGCGTTCATCTTTTTTGATTCTGTTTTCGAAGTTATTTTTCACTTCTTCGAAAGGCTTGATAGGGTGTTTTTCTAGTAGTTTTATGATATGCCATCCAAATTCTGTTTGTATAGGCTGCGTATAATCACCTACATTTTTGATAGAGAAGGCTGCGTCTTCGAAGATTGC
>Ga0209075_1001058_pt1 | contig 26369 bp, 16 predicted proteins | sample Stecom2011_FD_187523 | JGI IMG/M metagenome (GOLD analysis project Ga0209075, IMG submission 187523) | Agricultural soil microbial communities from Utah to study Nitrogen management - Steer compost 2011 (SPAdes) (version 2) | ecosystem: Environmental > Terrestrial > Soil > Agricultural land...
TCCCCAATCAATTTCTTTCTTAGCGAACACAACAGCCATTAACATTACGGTTTGAACTCCAGTATTGAAAAAGAAAAAGGACAGTAGAAAACGCTTTAATCTCCTGGTATGTCTGAATTCATTGAATACACGTTTTAACTCTTTAACTCCTTTCCAGATATAACCAGATTTGACCTCTCGTTTATAAATATTATGAGGCAAGCGTTTGAAAGTCACTTGTGCAAAACCCATCCACCAAAGCCCTACAAGAATAAAGCTGTATTTCGCGTAACTTGGATCAGTCAATTTAATGATTGCCAAACAAATCACTAAAAGAATCATACTTCCGAAATAACCCATGGAGAAACCACGTGCAGAAATATTATCATGGTCTTTTGGTTCAGCAATTTCTGGTAAGAAGGCATTATAGAAGACAAGACTGTTCCAGAAACCTACACTAGCAAGGAAAATAGATAGCATCCCCCATTCTATATGCGCTGGATCAAACCAAAATAAGGAAATACTGGAAAGCGCTCCGAGGTAACAGAAAAACTGCATAAAGCGCTTTTTACTTCCAGAAACATCGGCTATTCCAGATAGAATTGGAGATAAAACACTCACCAATAAGAAAGACGCTGATAAAACAAATGAAAAAAGTACAGAATTGGATAAAGTATACCCGAAAAACTCGACCATTACGTTTTCACCTGGAAGTAAGGCTTCTCTCCCTACTTGTTTTAAATAGTGGCTCTCAGTTATATTTGCGTAAAAAATTGGAAATATTGCGGAGGAAATGACTAGGTTATAAACTGAGTTGGCCCAGTCATAAAAAATCCATCCTTTTACTATACGCTTATTTCCTTTTTCCATCCTGGTGATTAGTAGTTCAATAATTCCTTTAAAACAGTCTCAAATCTTTTGTTTGCCAAGAAATTTACTTCTAAGTCAGCTTCAAAAGGAATTGGTGTATTTAGAGATGCAACTCTGCGAATTGGTGCGTCTAAATATTCAAAGCAAGCTTCGTTTATTTGTGTCACTAATTCAGCGCCTATCCCACCAATTTCAACGTCTTCATGTAAAACGATAACTTTTCCAGTTTTCCTCACTGACGCTAAAACGGTTTCCATATCTAAAGGAGCTAAAGTTCTCAAATCTATTAAATCTGCAGAAATCGAAGTGTCGTTTTCTAATGTCTCAAGTGCCCAATGAACCCCCAAGCCGTAAGTTACAATCGTTACATCGTTTCCTTCCTTAAGGACAGCTGCTTTTCCAATTTCAGTGGTGTAATAATCATCATAAATATCCTCTCTCAAACTACGGTAAAGGAACTTATGTTCGAAGAACAATACTGGATTTGGATCTTCAATAGCTGCATTTAAAAGTCCTTTTGCATCACCTGGAAATGCCGGATAAACGATTTTCAATCCTGGTGTATGGAAAAACCATGCTTCTGTACTTTGTGAATGGAATGGGCCAGCTGCTACTCCAGCACCTGTTGGCATTCTCACCACCACATCAGCATTTTGACCCCAACGCCAATGCAATTTCGCTAAATTATTTACGATTTGATTGAAACCAACCGTTACGAAATCAGAGAACTGCATTTCTACCATCGCTTTCATTCCTCCGATAGACAATCCCAATCCTGCTCCGATAATTGCGGATTCACACAATGGTGTATTGCGGACGCGATCTTTACCGAATTGCTCAACAAACCCTTCTGTAACTTTAAAAACACCTCCATAATCAGCGATATCTTGTCCCATCAAAACCAATTCTGGATAACGTTCCATAGATTGTCTTAATCCATCAGAAATCGCATCTACCAATCGTTTTTCACTTTTATTTTCTGTTTCAGGTGCCACCACAACTTGATTGTGCTCCTTGAATAAATCTTTTATCTCAGTTTCAGTATCTGGAATGATTTTAGGCTCTGCTCCTGCTACATCTAATCCATTTTGGATCTCATCTTTGATTTCTTTTTTAAATCCAGCAATCATTTCTTCTGTCAACAAACCTTCTTCTTTTAAGAAAAGTTCGAAGTTTACCACAGGATCTTTTAAATTCCATTCATCTTGAATTCCTTCAGGATAATATTTTGTTCCAGAAGCTTCTTCGTGTCCACGCATTCTAAAGGTCAAACATTCCAATAAAAACGGTCTTGGACGCTCACGAATAGATTCAGCAATTTGCTTTACAGAAGTAATGACTTCCAAAATATTATTTCCATCAATTTGAAAAGCATCCATTCCATAACCAATTCCTTTGTCTATAAATTGTTTGCAACGGAACTGTTCATTACTCGGAGTAGATAATCCCCAATGGTTGTTTTCAATTGTAAAGATAACTGGCAATTGCCAAACTGCGGCAACGTTTAAAGCTTCGTGAAAATCTCCTTCACTAGCTCCACCATCTCCAGAAAAAACCAATGTTGCCTTTTTCTCATTCTTTAATAAAGAGGAGAGTGCAATTCCATCGGCGATTCCCAATTGTGGACCTAAATGAGAAATCATTCCCACGATATTGTAGTCCATCGTTCCAAAGTGGAAAGAACGGTCACGCCCTTTTGTAAAGCCCGTCATTTTTCCTTGAAACTGCGCAAAAAGTCTTTCCAGCGGAATATCTCGTGTAGTAAAAACACCTAAATTCCTGTGCATCGGAAGAATCACTTCTTCTTTATGCATTGCTAGGGTTGTTCCAACGCTTATTGCTTCTTGTCCCCAGCCTGAGAACCACTTAGAAATCTTCCCTTGTCGAAGAAGAATCAACATCTTTTCTTCAATAAGACGTGGTTTCAGAATGCGCTTATATATGTCGACAAGTTCACTATCAGAGAACTCTGAACGATCATAATTAATGTGTCGTTGGGTTAACGTTTCCATGGTCTATTTATAACTTCTAAAATTCGATGAACAAACATAATATTAATCTGCCAGTTATGGTTGAGGAATGGAATAAAATAATGGGAAAAGTTTCTGTTTTACTATTCAGTCAAACAAAATTTGAACTGCACCATTAATAAATTTATAGTAAATCTATTTACTAATGACTCCCCCACTCAACACTGATTAATCATATCTTTTTCCCAACAAAACGCACGATCAAAAAGAGCAGTACAATCCCGACTCCAAAGGAAACGAGACTTGGGACGCCTAAAGCTGTCGGAATCACTCCGACAAATAAGGCAACAGCTCCAACGCTTAAGGCGTAAGGCATTTGTGTTTTAACGTGACTAATGTGGTCACACGAAGTTGCTAAACTACTTAAAATGGTTGTGTCTGAAATTGGTGAACAATGGTCTCCAAGTACAGCTCCTGCTAAAACAGATGCAATGGTATTGTACATGATTGCCATTTCAGAATAATTGGGATCTCCTGCAGCTACAGCAAATGATAAAGGAATCACAAGAGGATACATCAACGCCATTGTACTCCAAGAAGAACCAGTCGAAAAGGCGATAAATGCTGAAAGCACGAAGGTCGAAGCAGGAATGACCCAAACATGTGAGAAGTCATTTCCGAAAAACTCTTTTAAATACTCTGCAGTACTTAAACTTTCAGTTACTCCCGCCAAAGACCAAGCAAGAATCAAAATAACAACTGCAGGCATCATCGTATTCACACCAACAAGAACGGCATCCATTGCATCTTTCAAAGTCATTATTCTTTGAGTCACCGTCATTAATATCGCGATTGCTAAACCTGCCATGGAAGACCACAATAAAGCAACATAAGAATCAGCATTTCCAATTACAATTCCGAGCTTTCTAAAAAACCCAACTTGGTCTCCTCCTTCCGTTCCAATAGCTGCCCATGTTCCATTGCTTAAATCTATTCCATTGGCTAATAAATCAGCATTTGAACTAGCTAAACCAGTGATGAGTAATCCTAAAAATGTTCCTGAAATCACAATAAAAATAGGAACAACTGCATTATAAGCTTTGATTCTCGCATTTTTCACAGGATTAAACTCTTCTAATTCACGATTAGTAACAGTATCATCTGTAATTCCTTCTTTTAAGGTTTTCAATTCTGCTTTATACATCGGTCCGAAATCACGTTGTTTATACAAAATGAAGAAAACAAAAAACAAGGTAAAAATAGGATAGAATGAATAAGCTAATGAATTCATAAAAACTCCATAAGCACTTTCCGTGATCACTACGCCCTGTTGCAATTCTATTTTTGAAAGTCCATCAGTTATATAAGTCAACTCTGCTCCAATCCATGTGGTAATAAAAGCAACTGCAGCAACAGGAGCAGCTGTTGAATCAACAATATAGGCTAATTTCTGTCTAGATATTTTTAATCGATCCGTAATTGGTCGCATTGTGTTTCCAACGACAAGTGTATTGGCATAATCATCAAAGAAAATAGCGAGGCCAAGAAAATATGCTGTTAACATTCCTGATCTTCGATTGGTCGCATATTTTATCAATCGATTAACGACACCTTGCATTCCTCCATTTTTGGAAATCACCGCTACAATGGAACCAATCAAGACGGAGAACAAAATCACCGAAGCGTGTCCACTATCGAGGATTGCATTTAAAACATAATAATCTAAAACAGTAAAAAAGGCCGTAAAGATTCCCGTTACACCTCCAGTATAGAATCCAATTGTAGCGGCTCCGATAAATATACCGATAAACAAAGAAGAGAGGACTTCTTTAAAAATCAAAGCTAAAATGATTGCAATTAGAGGAGGTAACAAAGAAAGCCACCCTGGAATTACAACAGGTTTTTCATATTGAATATTGCTGTTTTCAAAATGGACATTGTCATTAGGCAAAGCAACGATCATCACATAGTTTTCACCTGCTTTACTCACCTGAATTGTATCCTTATTCAAAATCAAATAATCTAACTCTTCATCTGACTGAACTTGTACATCGGTAGGAACGTTTTTCAACAATACTTCTGGGAAAATTACTTTCTGTCCAAAAGAAGTAGGAACAGTAATAAAACCAATTAAAAATAGAAGTAATGTAAAGTTTTTAAACATGTGTTTTCAAAGTTTAGTCTTCGAATATAATAATAATGCGTGTTTAACAGTTTTTATCAACATAAAAAACGTCAAAAAAAGTATGTTCTTTTAAATTTTAGTACATTTGCGTGAATTTATTTACATAAAAAATAGGTTCACATGGCATTCCGAGATATAAGTAAAGTAAGAGAGGCACTAACGTTTGATGACATCCTACTCGTTCCAGCACACTCAGAGGTGCTTCCCCGCAACGTAATTCTTAAAAGTAAAATCACAAGAAACATCACTGTAAATACACCTGTTGTGTCTGCAGCAATGGATACCGTAACAGAGTCGAGCATGGCTATTGCTATTGCACAAACTGGTGGAATGGGAGTGATTCACAAAAACATGAGCATTGAGCAACAAGCTTTAGAGGTTCGGAAAGTGAAGCGTTCAGAAAGCGGAATGATTATCGATCCTATCATATTAGGTGAAGATGCTCTGGTAAAAGATGCAATTGCATTGATGAAAGAAAATAAAATTGGAGGGATTCCTGTTGTAGATAAAAACAAGTTCCTAAAAGGAATTGTAACCAACCGTGACCTGCGTTTCGAAAAGTTAAAAGACCGTCCTATTATTGAAGTGATGACCAAAGATAATTTGATTGTTACCAATGAAGCGACAGATTTAATGACCGCAGAAGGGATTTTACAAGAACATAAAATTGAAAAACTCCCTGTTGTAGATAAAGACAATAAATTAATCGGTTTGATTACTTACCGTGACATTATAAAAGTAAAAGAACATCCATTTTCTTGTAAAGATCAGTTTGGTCGTTTACGCGTTGCTGCTGCAGTTGGAGTTACAGATGACACCATGGACAGAGTAGAAGCTTTGGTAAATGCTGGCGTTGATGCAATTGTAATTGACACTGCGCATGGCCATACAAAAGGAGTGGTTGAGAAATTAAAAGCTGTAAAAGCTAAATATGATTCAATTGATGTAATCGTAGGAAACATCGCAACGGCTGAAGCAGCTTTATACTTAGTTGAAGCTGGAGCAGATGCTGTGAAAGTTGGAATTGGACCAGGTTCTATTTGTACAACTCGAATTATTGCAGGAGTTGGGGTTCCACAAATAACAGCAATTAATGATGTTGCAAGAGCGCTTGAAGGAACAGGAGTTCCTGTTATTGCTGATGGTGGAATACGTTATACTGGTGATATTGTTAAAGCAATTGCTGCTGGTGCAGACACCGTAATGGTAGGATCAATGTTCGCAGGAACAGAAGAATCGCCTGGAGACACGATTATTTACCAAGGAAGAAAATTCAAAGCTTACCGCGGAATGGGGTCTATTGAAGCCATGGAAAAAGGTTCAAAAGATCGTTATTTTCAGGACAATGAAGACGATAGTAAAAAACTAGTTCCTGAAGGAATTGCAGGTCGTGTTCCTTACAAAGGAAGACTAGAAGAAGTTGTTTATCAAATTGTTGGAGGACTGAGAGCTGGAATGGGATATTGTGGTGCAGCTACAATTGAAGATCTTCAAGGTGCTGAGTTTGTTCGCATCACCAATGCAGGAATGACAGAATCTCACCCGCATGATGTTGCAATAACCAGAGAGGCACCAAATTATAGTTTCAAATAAAAGGAAACAATATTTTCTCTTATTTAAGGTTTAACACAAATTAGATTATTAATTTCGTAAACGTTTTAATAAATTAAAGTATAGATTATTATGAATTTTAAAATGCATTTATTGTTATTTACATCATTTCTACTTTTCAGCCTGAATGGATATAGCCAAAAAGGAAACCCTGTAGTTATGACTGTTAATGGTGAAGGGGTTACAAAAAGTGAATTCCTTCAAGTTTATTTAAAAAACAATGAAAGTCCAAAGTACGATAAAGAAAGTTTGGATGAATACATGGAATTGTACAAGAAATTCAAATTAAAAGTCGCTGAGGCTGAAGCACTAGGTTACGACACGATTCCTTCTTTAGTAAGAGAGTTGAATGGTTATAAAGAGCAACTGGCTCAACCTTACTTGATTGACAGTGAGAAAACCAATGAACTTATTGATGAAGCTTATGAAAGAATGAAGTATGAAGTAAAAGCTTCGCACATTCTCATCAATGTTAGTGCAGACGCATCTCCAGCAGACACTTTAATTGCTTACAACAAAGCATTAGCTTTAAGAAAGCGCATTGAAAAAGGAGAAGATTTTGGTGCTGTTGCCGCTAGCAATGATGGATCTAATGATCCTTCTGCTAAAGAGAACAAAGGTGATTTAGGTTATTTCACTGCTTTTCAAATGGTTTATCCTTTTGAAACCGCTGCATACAACACAAAAATCGGGGAAATCTCAATGCCAATTCGTACGAGCTTTGGTTATCACCTTGTTAAAGTTTTTGATAAACGTGAAGCTAGAGGAACAATCACAGCTGCTCACATAATGGTTGTTACTGGCAAAGGTGAAGATAAATCTGAAAATGAAAATGCAGAAAAGAAAATCAATGAGATTTATGAGCAACTAGAAAATGGTGAAGCATTTGATAAATTAGCAAGATTGTATTCTGATGATCAGGGATCAAAAGCGAAAGGTGGTAAACTTCCTCAATTTGGATCTGGAACAAACCAACGTATGGTATCTGAATTTGAAGATGCTGCTTTTTCTTTAGAAAATGATGGTGACTATTCAAAGCCTTTCAAAACAGATTATGGTTACCATATCGTTCAACGAATTGATTACACTCCATTAGGATCATTAAAAGAGTTAAAGCCAGAAATTCAACAAAAATTAAACCGTGGTGACCGTGCCAAACAGTCTGAAAAAGCATTCATTAGTAAGCTGAAAACGGAAAACAAATTTGTTGATAAAGGAAGTAAAAGATTAACATGGTTTTATGAGAATATTGACAGTACAGTATTCAAGAAAAACTGGAATGCTCCTACCCTAAGTAAAAACAAATGGATGTTTATGTATCATACCACAAAATATGATATGCAATCTTTCCTAAACTATATTGCAGCACAGAAAAACAATAAACAAATGCCAATTGAAGCATTCGTAAATCAAAATTATGAAAAATGGCAAGATGAGCTAATCATGAACGATGAAAAAAGTAGACTTAAGGATAAATATCCGGCATACAAAGCTTTACTTCAAGAGTACCATGACGGTGTATTGTTATATGAAATCATGAAAGATAAGGTTTGGGATAAAGCGATAAAAGACACAACTGGATTGCAAACCTACTTTGCGGAAAACATCAGCAATTACCAATGGGAAGAAAGAGTTCAGGCGGCAATCTATTCTTCAGATAAGAAGGACATGATTTTGGAAGCTGAGCTACTATCTAACATTGATACTCTGAAAATGAGTGACATTGTTGCAAAAGTAAATGCAGACTCTCAATTAAATTTAGAAGCAGTAAAAGGCAAGTTTGTACAATCAAATCATGATGTTCTAAATGGTAAAAACTTAAAAGTTGGGAAAAATGAAATCTTTAAAAAAGGCGATAAGTACTACTTAGTTATTATAGAAGAGGTTATTCCTGCAGGTCCAAAAGCAATTAATGAGGCGCGCGGTGCAGTAATTCAAGACTACCAAGAGTTTTTAGAAAAACAATGGTTGAGCGAATTGAATAAAAAACACCTTGTGAGTATCAACAAAGAAGTTTTATACAAAATTGGTGAATAAGATTAAAATACATAAAATGAAGAAGGTTGTTCTATGGAGCAGCCTTTTTCTGTTTTTACTCTCTTGTTCGGGTGATAGAGATAGAAAAGTTTGCCAAATTGGCGAACATATCTTGTATGAAAATGAATTAGAGCTCAGGAAAAAGTTGTTTTTCCCTAACTTAAGTCAAGAAGAGGCTGAAAAAAAGGCCATAGAGCAATGGTCAGAACAGCAGCAAATTAAGATGGAAATAAATAAGGAAGCTCCTGAAGCTAAAGAAGCGTATGAGTTAAAAATTCAAGAAGAACTCATGCAGTTTAATCTTTTCGAATTAGAAAACTTATACATTACCACACATCTTGACTCGTTAATCAGCGAGAAAGAAATACAGCAATATTACAATAGCCACAGAGAAAATTATAAAACAGAGTCTTATATTGTTCGTGCATTATATATAAAAATACCCGATACGATGGCGCAGGTTTTGAACATGGATGAACATTACTTGTTAAAGAATGATAAAGACTTAGCGGAAATAAAAAAATATGCAAATCTTTACGCCACTAGTTTTTACTTTGAGGAAGAAAGATGGATTTACTTTGATGACTTAGTTAGAGAAATAGCGATCACTTCTAGTACAAAAGAAACTTTGGTTAAAAGCAAAGGTGAAGGGATTTTTAAAGATAATGGTGAGACTCATTACATAAATGTACTCGATTTTAGAACAAAATCTATATCTTCACCGATGGAAGTAGAACGTGATGGAATTCGAAGACATATTTTAAAAAGAAGGGTCAATAAATTACGCAGTACAGCAAAAGAAACAATATTAGAAAATGTTAAAGAAAAATATCCTGTTACTTATTTTTAGTTTTGGTGCAATCATTTTAGGAAATGCTCAAATAGTTACCTCTGGTTCGACTTCAAACCCTGGAAAAACAATTGATGAGATTGTCGCTCAAGTTGGTGATATACCAGTATTACTATCAGAATTAGAAGCACAGAAGACTCAACTTCTAAGTGAAGGTAGAGAAGTAGATGAAATGACCAGCTGTGTTATTTTAGAAGAACTTCTATACCAAAACCTTCTTCTTAATCAAGCCAAACTAGACAGTATTGACATTACCGATGGACAAGTTAACGCTGAAATGGAAAACCGTTTGCGTTCACTAGAACAACAAATTGGGGGCAGAGAAAAATTAGAAGCTTTTTACGGTAAAACTTACACACAAATTAAAGAAGAGTTCCGCGATATTATTCGTGACCGTATGCTTTCTCAAGAAATGGAAAGACAGATCATCGCAGATGTTGAAGTTAGTCCAAGTGAAGTGAAAAAATTCTTCGAATCTATTCCTAAAGACAGTATTCCATTAATTAATGAGAAAATCGCTATTCAACAGATTGTTATTTATCCTAAAATCACACAAGCAAGCAGAAATGATGTTATAGAGAAATTAAGTAAATGGAGACAAGACATGATTGATGGTCACCGTTCTTTTTCAGCTGTAGCAACAATCCATTCTGAAGACTTAGGAAGTGCTAAAGACGGTGGTAAAATTGAGGCTACACGTGGAATGATGGTAAAGCCATTTGAAGCTGCTGCTTTCGCATTAGAAGTTGGTGAGATCTCTGAAGTGGTTGAAACGCAATATGGTTATCACATTATTCAGCTCGTTTCAAGAAAAGGAGATGATTACACAGTTCGTCATATTCTATTATCACCAGAAATTGGAAGACAAGAACTCTCTGACGCAGCAACTTTAATGGATGAATGTTATGCCCGTTTAAAAAGACATGAAATTACTTGGGATCAAGCTGTCGTAGAATATTCTGAAGACGATGAAACACGTCAAAATCAAGGATCATTATCCAATCCTTATACAGGAGATATGTATTGGGATGTTGCTAATATCAACCAAATTGACCCTCAAGTTTTCGGATTAGTAAACGGTTTGGAAACAGGTGAAGTATCGAATCCAGCACTATATACAGACATGCGTACCCGAAAAGATGGAGTTAGAGTTGTCCGCATTAAAAACAGAACTGAGCCGCACACAGCAAACTTGAAAGACGATTATAACTTCATTAAAATGGCCGCTGAAAACAATAAGAAAGAAGATATTATTTTAAAGTGGGTCAATAGCAAGGTAGTAAAAACCTATGTTCGTTTTGATGAAAAATACGCAAACTGTAATTTCCATTATACTTGGAAGTAAGCACTTTAAATGTCCGATTATTATGTCGCTAACATTTATTAAAACGCACTGTTTACAAGAAATTATTTAAACTCTTTTAATCAACACTATTATGTCAAACGTTAAAGAATTAGATCAACTCGTTGAAAAATATAAATTACTTAAAAAAGAAATCCACAAGATTATTGTTGGACAAGAAGATGTAGTTGACCAAGTTTTGATTTCTATGTTTTCTCGCGGACACTGTCTTTTAGTAGGTGTTCCAGGATTAGCAAAGACGCTTTTGGTAAATACCATTTCACAATCTTTAGGTTTAAGCTTCAACAGAATTCAGTTTACGCCCGATTTAATGCCTTCAGATATTGTTGGGGCCGAAATATTAAACGAAAACCGTGCTTTTCAATTTGTAAAAGGACCGCTTTTCAACAATATTGTTTTGGCAGATGAGATTAACCGTACTCCTCCAAAAACGCAATCTGCTTTACTTGAAGCGATGCAAGAACGTCATGTTACTGCAGCTGGAAAAACCTATCAGTTACCAAAACCTTTTTTCGTATTGGCAACACAAAACCCAATTGAACAAGAAGGAACTTATCCTTTGCCTGAGGCGCAGTTAGACCGTTTCATGTTTAACATTTGGGTTGATTATCCAACATTTGAAGAAGAAATGTCAATTGTTAGAGCAACAACGCAAGACATTGATGTTACTATTGAACAAATTATGAGCAGCGAAGAAATCATGCGTTTCCAAGCCTTGATTCGTGAAATTCCTGTTGCTGACAATGTACTGGAATACGCTGTGAGATTAGTGGGTAGAACTAGAATCAATGATGATTCGGCACCACAGTTAACAAAAGATTTCTTGACATGGGGAGCTGGACCTAGGGCTTCACAATATCTTGTAATTGGCGCAAAATGTCATGCTGCTTTAAAAGGCAAGTACGCTCCTGATATTGAAGATGTAAAAGCAGTTGCAAAACCAATTCTACGTCACCGTTTAGTTCGTAATTACAAAGCTGTGGCTGAAGGGTATTCTATGGACAAAATCATTGAAGAATTATTATAATATTCTACTACAGATATACCATTTGCAGTTTCTTAACGTTAATTGCAACAAACAAGGTTTTTCATGAGGGTCGCAACCATTTTTATTTTACTTACACTTCTTACTTCTCAAGGGTTTTCACAAACGGGAACCGTTACAGGTAAAGTCGTTGACAAAACAAATAAAGGGTTTCCTGAAATCTCCATACTCCTAGAAAGCGATAAGTCAATTCGTACAAAAACGAATCTTGATGGTCTATTTGAATTAGACCTTCCAATAGGAATGCAAACCATCATTATACAATTTGATGATGAAATACAAAAACGCACGATAGAAATCTTTGAAGGTGAAACCAATAACCTTGATAAAATAAAACTCAATGTTCAGTATTTTAGCGGAGTTGATGTTACTGGAAAAGTTCGTGACAATACCATTGATGAACTTCCTGTAATCGAAATTCAAAGAATTCCTGGCCCACAAAACAGTGTAGAGAAGTACATCACCCTTACAACAGCTGCAACGTCCAATAATGAATTGACAAATAATTACAATGTCCGAGGAGGAAGTTATGACGAAAACCTCGTGTATGTAAACGGATTTGAAATTTACCGTCCCTTTCTTACACGAAGCGGACAACAAGAAGGAATGAGTTTTATCAATCCTAACCTTGTAGAAAGTATTTCCTTTAGTGCAGGAGGATTTACCTCTAACTATGGAGACAGATTAAGTTCAGTACTTGATATTACCTACCGCACACCGACTCAATTTCGTGGCTCTTTCGACGCTTCACTCCTTGGAGTATCAGCTCATGTTGAAGACGAAGTCAATTCTCGTTTTAATTATATGGTTGCTGGCCGCTATCAAGATCAAAGTTACTTACTCAACGCACTTCCAATTGAAGGAGCATACAAACCAAAGTTTTATGATTTTCAGTTAATGACCAATTTTGCAATCAAAGAAAACCTAATTTGGAGTATTCTTGGACATTATTCCTCAAATGATTATTTGTTTGCGCCAGTTTCTCAAGAAACAAATATAGGGACAGTTCAACAACCATTAAGTTTTAAAGTCTATTTTGAAGGTCAAGAAGTAACCCGATTTCAAACCATTACTGGAGCAACTTCTTTAAAATGGGACGTGAACAAAAGAACGAACCTAGCGCTTTATGCGAAAATATTTAATACAGATGAAAAGGAGACCTTTGATATACTTGGTGAATATTTTATCAATGAATTAGAAAAAGATCCAGCCAAAGAAGAATATGGAGATTCTGTTGGAACTATCGGTATCGGTGCCTATTTAGATCATTCACGAAATCGCTTACAGGCAACCATATATTCTTTGCGTCATGAAGGAGAGCATCAGTTTTTAGAACTCACAGCGGATGGATTAGATTACATAAAAAAAGGGAAACTTGGTTGGGGAGTTTCAGGACAGTATGAAGATTTTATTGATGTTATGAGTGAATGGGGATTGGTTGATTCGGCGGGATACAGTTTACCGCAAAACAATCCTTACGAAGTTCAGCTTAATGATGTTGTTAAAGCCAATAACCAATTGTCAACTTTTAGAACAAGTGGACACCTTCAATACAGTCAAGTATTCGATTATTATAAAGAAATCTATCCTGTTGCAGTGAAAGTGAGAAGCAAGGATTCTTTGGGTAAAAAAATGAAGTATATTCACCATGATACGATAGAAAACTCACGTTCTCAATTGTCATTCAACACAGGGTTTAGAACTGGCTACACAGCATTCAACAATGAGTTTTACGTCACGCCAAGAGCAATGCTTAGTTATTTCCCTAGAAGGTATTACATTAATGAAAAAGGTGATTTAAAAAAGCGTTATTTACGATTGCATGCCAGTTCAGGACTATATTATCAGCCACCGTTTTATAGAGAATTACGCCGCATGGATGGAACTGTAAATACAGCAGTTAAAAGTCAAAAATCTTTTCATTTTGTAACAGGCGTAGATTATGCATTTGAAATGTGGGAACGAAATACTCCTTTTAAATTGACGGGTGAAGTGTTTTACAAATACATGTGGGACGTTAACCCTTATAGTATTGATAATGTAAGGACCCGTTATTATGCAGACAATATCGCTGTTGGTCATTCTTATGGATTAGACTTTAACATTCACGGGGAGTTTATCGATGGAATACAATCTTTCTTTAAATTAGGTTTATTGAGAAGCATTGAGGACCTCAACAATGACGATTATTACACATATATCAATTCTGATGGTGAAGATATTGTTCCTGGATATACTTTTAACAATACGCCAGTAGACAGCAGTTTAAATTCACCAGGGTTTATTCCAAAGCCAACCGATCAATGGTTTACTTTCGCTATACTACTTCAAGACAGAATGCCTGGAATCGAACAATTTACAGCGCAAATGGGGTTCAACTTTGGTTCTAAACTTCCTTACGGACCTCCTGGAGACGCGCGTTATAAAGATACCTTACGTCAAAAAGCATACTTTAGAGTGGATATTGGGTTTGGATATGACTTTTTATATAAAAAACCCAATAAAGAAGACCGTATGAAATTATTCAGACCATTTACAGATGTTCAACTGAATTTTGAAATATTCAACCTCCTTGGAATAAACAATGTACTGTCGCAACAATGGGTGCAAGATACTGAAGGAAGATACATTGCAATTCCAAATCACCTTACCCAAAGGCGATTCAATTTAAAATTGATATTGCGCTGGTAGAATACTTTTAAAGTTTTCTTTTTAATGCATTTTGAAGTTACATCTCGATGAAGATCTAAGTTTCCGACTTTTAAGTTCATAAGCTACCCTTAAATTTAACAGCTCTAAAATCATTGTGAGGGATATGATCTACTAAGGAAGGACAGATTATTATCGAGTTCCAATTCTTTTTTTTCATAGTCTTTGTATAGATGCCTGAATAATTTTAACAATTATCTTCACCGACTATATTAAATAAGTTGTATTTTTAACAACTGCTATTGAAACAACTAGAATAATCTAAATATTTTTTTTATATGAGATAGCATTATATTTTTGGTAAATATTTTATTTTCACTACTATGAACAAAACTTTAATAATCGTTACAGCTGGAATAATAACGGTTGGTGGATTAACACTAGCTGCATTTAATCAGTGGGGTACGACTTCCATTGAGGAAACGTCCACAAATGATATCGTTTCTATTGATGAAATCGACAATCAAACAACTGTTAATCAATCTGAGCTTAAAAGTATTCAAGAAAGCAATAGCCTATCTTACGACATAGCTTATCATATCAACGAACAACTTTACAGCACGAAAATTACAGACAAGGGATTTAGTCAGCCAGTTCCCCTTGCTAGTGAGTCAGATATTGAGCTTATTGAAATGGAAAAACATTTCACAACCAGTCTAGTTCCTAAAGATGTGTTTGAAGCACTCCCGATCTCAAATAACATGATATTTTATTCAGGATTACAATCTAATTTAGATCCTAATTTGTGGATATACACTGAACGCAAAGATGAAGGTACAGACTTCAATGTTCGTACTTTCAATGTTTCAACAAAAGAAGCTAAAGTGCTTTTTGGGCAAGACAACAGTCCGAATAAAGAATATGGATTTAAACCCTTTGCTATTTCTAATGACAACTCAGTTTTGTATTTAGAAGCATTTGTTTTTGATAGCTACCTTAACAATGAAGAGGTTTGGGAATTAAATTTAAACACGCTAAAAGTTAAAGAGTTGAATGTTCATTCTTTCTACACCAATACTCCTGCAATGTCTCCGGATGGGAAGTATTTTCTTTATCCAGCAGCTTCACAGCCAAACGATGTTCATGTGACTCCCAATCAACTTTATTTATTTGACATAGATAAAAACATTGAGCGTCGAATTATTGCAGATGACAAAGCATTTGTAGGCATGAAAGGTTGGATTAAATCCAAATAATAACCCTTGTTACATTAACTCTATATACTATGAAAACGAATATAAAACTATTACTGACATTGATTCTGTTACCGCTTTTTGTATTAGAAGCATACGGCCAAGGGTTTAAACTTCCCTGGAACAATGGAGTATCCTATTATGTTTCACGAACAGGAACTCCAGCACCAACAGGCGGTACAGGATCAACATGCGGCCCTAATTCTGCTTACAACGGCTTTAGTCCCCATGGATATGTAGCGATTGATTTCGACTCACCAAATGGTGTTTACGATCCTGTTAGAGCTGTAAAAGCTGGAGTAGTTGTTTTTGCTGGAATTAGTGGGTCTTTAACAACAGGATACGGGAGATTAGTAAGAATACGCCATTCAGATAATACTCAGACCTATTATGCACACAATCAAGCAATATATGTTACTGTTGGCCAATATGTGCAACAAGGATGTTTATTAGCTGATGGTGGAAATACAGGGAATTCTTTTGGTGACCACATTCATTTTGAATGGAAGGATGTGGGTGGTGTTGCATTTTCAGACAAACGTTATCCTAGTTTTCTAGAATGTGGCTGTAAAGTTAAACCAAAATACTGTTACAAATCGACAAACACAAACGGATCTTGTAGTGGAACTCCATGTACTGCTCCGTCGAATGACAATTGTAGTTCAGCAACTACAATCACTTCTAATGGATCAGTTTTAACAGGAACGGTAGCATGTGCAACAGGCTCTTTTGGCGCAAATCAATGTGCTGGCTGTAATTGTTCATCACCAGATGATTTAGATGTTTATTATAAATTTGTAGCTCAAGCAACAAGTCATACCGTAACACTTTCTAATTATGCAAGCAACTTCGATGGTGTAATTGAATTGCGGTCTGGATGTGGTTTAGGAACCAATATTGGTTGTTATGATCCATCTGGAATCCCTTCAAGTGTTACCCGAACCTTTAGTGGATTAACCATCGGACAAACTTATTATGTCAGAGTTTATGAATGGGACAACAGTGGTACGCCACCAAGTTCACCAACTTTCAAAATAAAAGTTACCCACGTTTGTCCAATGCCTGGCAGTATAGCTTCTATTTTAGGAAGTATAAATGTCTGTAAAAATACATCCCAAACTTATTCAGTGCCCCCTGTTTCTGGAGCAACAAGTTATACATGGACACTTCCTTCTGGGTGGACAGGGTCATCAACTAGTGCTTCAATTAATACAACTGTTGGAAATTCAGGAGGTCAAATTTCCGTGAAAGCAAATAATGCATGTGGTAGTAGTAATCTACAAACGATTCAAACTGGAGTCAATGAATTACCAGCTACACCAAGTATTATAACAGGTAACAATTTATTGTGTCAAGGAGCTTCTCAAGAAAATTATTCCATAAGTCCAGTAAATGGAGCAACAAGTTTTATATGGACTCTCCCTTCAGGATGGACAGGGAGTTCTACTTCTACTTTGATGACTGCAACAACTAATGGGACAGGAGGAACAATTACCGTAAAAGCAAACAATGGATGTGGAGACGGACCAACAAGATCACTTACAGTTGGAGCTGTTAATCTTGATAACACAGTCTCTATCAACAGTGGAGAACTCACTTCTAATGCGACATCTGCAACATATCAGTGGATTGATTGCGTTACTATGTACCCGATTAACGGTGCAACACAACAGAGTTTTACTCCAACACAAAACGGAAGTTATGCCGTTGTAATCAACAAGGACAATTGTGTAGATACTTCTGCATGTTATCAAGTATCTAGTGTGGGACTTTCCTATGCTGACAAATCAATTAATTTGGTTGCTTATCCTAATCCAACGCATAATAAATTGACGATCTCGGCAAATGGTTTAGCTAATGAAAAGCACAACATTACCTTCACAAATTCACAAGGTCAAATTCTGATCGATAAGGATTTCAAAGTGAATGGTGGTCATTTAGATGAGCAATTTGACATTGGTGACTTCCCTAGTGGATTGTATTTTATGACTATTCGTTCTGGTTCTTTGAACCATGTTTTTAAAATTGAAAAACTTTAAACATAAGCTAACAAATCCTTCGTAAAAAACTGGTTTAGACACCTTTTATTCCAAACGAGTATCAACTTAAAGGAATAAAAGGTGTTTTTTTCTTAAAATCTGGGCAATTAAAGAAAAAATGATTTGACTTTAAATAATTACTCGATTTAACTTATCTTTATTGAATAGACACTTTACACTTATGAAAAAAATCATCAATTACGCTTCGGGAACTATTTTACTTGTATTTGGAATCTTATCGTTATTCCTCAGTACATCAGTTATTTTTGATTTATTTGGAATCCGAGAAATGGAGGGGAATTATGTCCCACTGATTGTTTGGGCCAACTTTATAGTAAGTTTCCTGTACATAGCTGCTGCTTATGGTTATTTTATGGAAAAGAAATGGGTTGTCACACTTTTAGGACTCGCTTCTGCCCTCTTTATAGTGGCTTTCATTTACTTAATCTTTCATATTAATGAAGGAGGGATTTATGAGAAAAAGACAGTTGGGGCAATGGTTTTTAGAACATTCATGACCCTTACATTTACTTTTATTCCATATTTCACATTCAAAAAGAAGAAGTAGAATGAAAGCTTTCGTTCTGATTTCTGGCTTAGCTATAGTCGCCTTTTTTTCGTTTGAAAAAATTCGTCCTGGCTTCTTACAGGAAACTCCTGAAGTTGGAAAAGCTATAGACAGTTTAAACAATGTCCTCGTTTATTACAATGGAGATGTCGGAACTGTCATTGGTCGAAATACGAGAAACGGATATAATTTAGGCTTGAAATTTCAATGTGTTGAATTTGTAAAACGGTATTACTACGAATTTTATAATCATGAAATGCCGGATAGTTATGGACATGCGCTAAGCTTTTATAATCCCAACATAAAGGACGGTCAATTAAATTCACAAAGGGCATTAATGCAATTCAGCAATCCCAGTGCTACAAAACCCGAAGTTGGGGATTTACTAGTAATGGATGCTACTTTATTTAATCCTTATGGACATGTTGCAATTATTTCTAAAGTTGAAGACAATGAAATAGAAATTATTCAGCAAAACCCAGGACCCAATAGTCCATCTCGAGAATATTTTGATTTAAAGAATAATGAAAATTCCACTTGGAAAATTGAAAACGATCGTATTCTCGGTTGGTTGAGAAAAGAAAAATAATCCTTTTTGCTTTCCAATATTTCTTACAATTTAAACAAGTCTGTTTTCAATATTAAGAATATTTGAGTAATTTCGGTATTACCATGGGAATACGAATTATTTTCAGCTTTTTACTCCTCTCATCTTCAAGTATATTGAACGCACATGAATATTTTTTTTCATTTGCAGAAATTCAATACAACACAGAAACGTGTCAAATTGAGGTTTCGCTAGAAGTAACAGGTCATGATTTTGAAGATTATTTAAAAGAAAAAGGAATTCTAATTCCGCAACTTGAAGACTGTATTGGACAACCGATGTACTTGAGTTTAATTCAGGAAGAAATATCCAAAGGATTTGAAATTATGACCAAAGGTTCAGCCTTATCTCTTGATTTAATAGGAATGAAAATAAATGATAATGATCAAGTTGTTTTCTTCCTTACAACTAGAAAAATACCTAAACCCGAAAAAATAGAAGTTCGCTATGATTTATTAATGGACTACTTTCCCTTACAACAAAACAAAATCACGGTGTACAAAACTCAAGGTAAAGAGTTTGTAACATTCATAAATACAAGACCCAAAAGAACCATTCAATTATGAAAATAGTATTATCTCTTCTTTTTACATTATTCGTATTAAATAGCTGGAGTCAAGGACATGACAATCCAGAGAACATTAATAAAAATAAGTTTCGTCAATTAAAACAAGAATTGCCAACTCCAAATGTTTATCGAACAGCATCTGGAGCTCCAGGACACGAATATTATCAACAACGTGCGAATTACAACATCAAAATTGAGTTGGATGATGAAAAACAAACTATTCATGGCGAAGAACGCATTACTTACATAAACAATTCCCCTGATCGACTCGATTATTTATGGTTACAATTGGATCAAAACATGCGTGCCCAGGATTCAGATTCAAAATTGATTCAAGTGGAAAGAATGGAAGATTTCAACACCCTTTCTAAAGTACACCGCAAGATGTTTGAATTTGATGGTGGATTTAAAATTGAATACATTAAGGCGACCAACGGAGAAGATCTGGTTTACGCCATTAATAAAACAATGTTGCGCATCGATTTAAAAGAACCTTTACAATCCGGGAAATCTATCAGTTTTGATTTAAAATGGTGGTATAACATCAACGACAGAATGAAGATTGGTGGACGAGCAGGTTATGAATACTTCCCTGAAGAAGACAACTATTTATACACCATAGCAAAGTTTTATCCACGAATGTGTGTCTACAATGATGTTGAAGGTTGGCAAAACAAACAATTTTTAGGCTACGGTGAATTCACCCTTCCATTTGGAGATTACAATGTTGAAATCAAGGTTCCTGATGATCATGTTATTGCAGCGACTGGTGTTTTACAAAACGAATCTCAGGTACTTACGAGTCTGCAGCGTGAACGATTAGTGAAAGCAAAGACGAATTTCGACAAACCTACAATAATCATTACACAAGACGAAGCGACAGAAAATGAAAAAACAAAATCTAAAAAAACGAAAGTTTGGAAATTTAAAGCTGAAAACGTTAGAGATTTTGCATTTGCCTCATCGAGAAAGTTTATTTGGGATGTGATGCCGGTTAAGATTGAAGATAAAACAACATTAGCTATGTCCTTTTACCCAAAAGAAGGGAATCCACTTTGGGAACAATACTCAACCGAAACCGTTGCACATACCTTAGAAGTATATTCAGACCATACTATTCCCTATCCATATCCTGTTGCTATTTCAGTTCATACAGCAGCTATTGGAATGGAATACCCAATGATCAGTTTTAATTTTGGTCGCCCTGATAAAGACGGAACCTATTCTCCACGGGTCAAATATGGGATGATTACTGTAATTATTCATGAAATAGGCCATAACTTCTTCCCCATGATCATTAATTCAGATGAACGTCAATGGACATGGATGGATGAAGGATTAAACACATTTTTACAATATATAACAGAACAGAAATGGGAACCAAACTATCCTTCAAGCAGAGGTCCAGCACACAAAATCACAGATTATATGGGTGGAGACAAAGAGTACATCTCGCCTATAATGACCAACTCAGAATCAATATGGCAGTTTGGGAACAATTCCTATGGAAAACCAGCAACAGCATTGAACATTCTTCGTGAAACAGTTATGGGTCGAGAATTATTTGACTATGCCTTCAAAGTCTATGCAACCCGTTGGGCTTTTAAGCATCCAACACCTGCAGATTTCTTCCGTACCATGGAAGATGCTTCGGGAGTAGATTTAGATTGGTTTTGGAGGGGCTGGTTCTACTCAACAGATCATGTTGATATAGAATTAAGTGATGTAAAATGGTTTCAACTGAATACAGGTGACCCAAAGATTGAAAAACAATGGTCAAAAGAACAATTAGAAGTTCAACCAGAAACTATTGAAAGTCAACATGCCAAAACAGACCAAGTAAAAACAAGGGTTGAGAAAAAACCAGAGCTTAAAGATTACTATAATAAAAGAGATCCTTTCAGCATAGAACCAGCTGATGAAGAAGGTTACAAAGCTTTAAAAGAATATTTATCTCCAGAAGACTTAGCGTTACTCAACAGCGGTAAACATTTTTATGAGCTAAACTTTAAAAATATTGGTGGATTAGTGATGCCGTTAATTATTAAAGCAGAATTTATAGACGGATCGGAGGAGGTAATTCGTATTCCTGCAGAGATCTGGGTAAAAAACAATTACAAGGTTTCTAAAGTATTTATTTTCGATCAAGAGGTAAGTGCTTTTATTCTTGATCCCTACCTAGAAACAGCAGATACGGATACAAGTAATAACAGTTGGCCAAGAAAAGTAGAGTCCACACGCTTTAAGTTGTTTAAAGAAAACTTGCCTAGTAAAACCCCGAAGTAGAGTTTTCCACTATAAAAGACGAATAAATTGAAATGTAAAAAACCTTTGGTGTCTCTTCCAAAGGTTTTTTTTGTTACATTATGAAAAACGTATCAACCTAAACGCAGATCAATTTTTGCTGTGTAATTACACTCTACTACAATACTACACAATGACCTACGATACAAATGTAATGCTAATTAAAAGATTCTAGTCAAGGGTTTTCCCTAACATTATAAAATAAATATTGGTTTTACTATTCATCTTTAACACCCCTCCACTAGACCCAAAGCATTGATAATCAATAGAAAAACCCCTGAATGATTAAGTCCAAGGGCTTTTTAAATAATTATAGCTATCTTAAATGATGGTTATTTTTATTTGATCTTCAATTTCCAGAACATCACCTTTACGGAGTTTAGCCCTTTTACGGGTTTCAACCTCGCCTGAGCGCATAACTCCTCCATCTTCAACGATCATCTTTGCATGTCCACCTGTTTGAGCTATTCCCATTGCTTTCAACAATTGAATGAGCTCAATGTAATCACCTTCGAGATTAAATTCAATACTTTCCATAAAATCAATTTATCGTTTTGATATAAAACTAAAAACCGATGAAATAACTCACCGGTTTTTAGAAAATCATCTATTGTTATGACGGATATTACTTAACACCGTGCATTAACTTCTTCAATAATGGATTTAAAACAGCAATAAGAATACCTGCAACTACTGGTATAGCAGTAAAGATCAAAAAGAAAGTAGATAAACTATATTCATTTTGAATTTCTTCAACCATACCACCCATAGAAGCTGCGATTTTGTTTCCAATAGCAATGGCCAAGTACCACATACCAAACATTAATGCAATCATTCTTGCGGGTACAAGCTTACTCACGTAGGAGAGTCCAACGGGTGACAAACAAAGTTCACCAATCGTATGGAAGAGATAGGCTAGAACCAGCCAGACCATACTTACCCTCACCATTCCAGCTTCCGCTCCTTGAGGAATAAAACTTGATCCATATGCCAAGACAGCAAACCCAACACCCATCACAATTAATCCCAAAGAGTATTTCATCGCAGCTGAAGGATTATACTTGCTTTCCCACCATTTAGAGAAGAAAGAAGCAAATGCAATAATAAAGAATGAGTTCAAGATACTGAACCAAGACACTGTAATTTCAACTTCATTTTCTTTAACTTCGAATACTTCTCCTGCTACAATTTGGGACTGTAAACCTTCTTTGGAATAATCCAAAGCCAATTGACTTTCCGTCACCTCATCTAAATAGCGGTACTTTCCAAGCTCAAGGTGAGCGGCTATTGGCTGTCCAATTTTTAATTCCTTATTTGAAGAAAGCTTCAATATTTGAGTTTCACTAGTTTCTCCATCTAATAGTGGACGAGATGCGGTAATTGGCTCATATTCGACAATTGTTTTACCATCGACTACTTGCTCTATTGCTACAGCTTGGTATTTAACATCATAGGATTTTGTAGAGAAATCTTGAACAAGCATCCAAACAACAATTCCCCAAACAAGTGCGAAGCATAATGCTAGGACAATATTACTTCCTGGTATTTTAGAGAATGATTTTTTGTTCAACAAGTATAAAACCCAAGTAATAATCATCAATGGAATAACCGTTAATAATGTATTTACAATATTAAATATTAATGCGGAGTTACCTGTAAGTACTCTATCGGTATAATCTCTAGCGAAAATAACCATTGATGTTGCAGCTTGTTCAAATGGAATAAAGAACAATACAGTAAAGAATGCAAAAATAATTACGGCAATCATTCTGTCTCGAACAACCTTTTCATATCTAACAATACGACCTATCACTAAGAAGAGAAACAGTAGAACTCCAATTATAGTTATAACCAGTGGACCAGATATGGCATCCTTAGAAAAGAGAAATTCTTCTGGTAATAAATTAACTCCACCAATTTTAGAAACTGGATCATTAATTAGATAAAGTAATCCAATAATTGCAGTAACAACAATTAAGATTTTATCTAAACCAGTAAATTTATTTTCTTTATAATCTTTTACTTCAGCAGCTTTTTCTTCTTTAGTCTGACGAACTGGTGGAGCACCAATTTTACCAAAAAGAGGTTTAGCCAATAAGAATTGAACCGTTCCAAAAAGCATAAAAACCCCAGCTAATCCGAACCCCCATGACCATCCAACACGTTCTGCAAGGTAACCACAAAGCATCATTCCGAAGAATGCACCAGCGTTTACCCCCATGTAGAAAATAGTGTATGCTCCGTCTTTTTTCTCTGGCAAGTAGGTGTACATTTCAGAAATGATAGAGGTGATATTTGGCTTAAAGAAACCTGTACCTATCACCAACAAAGCCAATCCCATATATAAAGAAAACTCTGTTTCTAATGCCATGGAAGCATGTCCTAAAGTCATAATAACACAACCAATCAACACTGCCCAACGGTATCCAGTAAATTTATCGGCAATTACCCCCCCTACAATAGGCGTTAAGTACAGTAAACCAGCATAAGTTCCAAAAAGAGCACCTGCATTTTCGGCAGACCATTCCCATCCTGGATTACTACCGATAACTGCCATTGTAAGGAAGTTAATCAATAGGACCCGCATTCCATAGAATGAGAACCTTTCCCACATCTCTGTAAAAAAGAGAACAAATAAACCTGCTGGGTGACCTAAAACTTTGCTTTTAAAAAACTCATCATGTTGAGTTCTATCTACTGTTGCCATAATTGTATAACGTATTTAACTTTTTTAATCTTTATCCCTTATTTTTTTATCTCTGTATCAGCGATTTCATAACCTTCTGCTTCCAATCCCTCTACTTCTTTATCCTCTGCACCGTGCGTTAATTTCTTAAGCCTTTTTAAGAATAAAATCAATAGGAAACCAAAACTTACTGTAAAGATGGTTAGCCATAAGAAGGTTTTATACTCTTGTTCGTTTTGTTGCTCTTCAACTACAAAGGTCACTGTGTAATTTTTACCGTCACCTTTATTTTCAGAAGCTTTTACTGCATCTTGATCTTTTTCAAACTGCAATCTTGCATGATAACGGCTCTCTTTATCTACCTCATGCGCTGCTAAGTACTCTTTTAACTCAACTTTTCTTTCATCATCGAGGGTAAACAAACCATTAATTTCATTTTGAGTATTAAACTCAGCGAATCGAATATCATCACCATCTAAGTAAAGACTTGTTTTGATTTCAAAGTTTTTATCTAGACTAATTGGATAATCAAAAACAATCATTTTTTTATTATTCGCATCTCTCACCTCCATTGAGTCTTTCACCATGAAAGGAATCAATTGTTCTTTATCAAAAACAAGATCTCCATTGTAAGGTGTAAGTTGTGATGATTCACCAATACTCCCTGCTAATTTATTACCAAAACCAGAAGAAGCGAAGAAAATACCCATCATTATTGAAGCGTACTTTAACGGTGCTAATTTGGTAATGAAAGATAAAGAGACAGGTGATGTAGATAACTCTCCGATTGTATGGAACAAGTATGCCAGGAAAATCCAGAACATTGCAGCTTTACCAAACGTTTCAGAAGCAGCTTCTTTCGATGCAAACATCATGAATACATATCCTAATCCCATGATGATCGTACCAATCGCCATTTTAAAAAGAGAAGACGATTCTCTACCTTTCTTCTTCCACCATACCCAGAATCCACCGATTACGGTACCAAATATAATGATGTATGCAGCATTCAATGATTGGAATACAGCAGCTGGAATTTCTTCTAACCAGCTCAATCCAATATATCGATCGATTTTAGTATCTGTATATAAGTTCATTAATCCTCCAGCTTGCTCAAAAGCTCCCCAGAACACAATAACTATAAGGAAAGAAATCAATAATACGATTACTCTGTCTTTCTCAATTTTAGTTAACGGACGTTTAGCAGCTGCTTTCATTTCAGGGCTTGCTTTGTCTCCACCTGTGAACTCTCCAACACCTACTAGGTACTTTTGACCCCACATGTAAACGGCTTGTCCTAACAACATCCCGATTCCAGCTAAACCGAATCCATAATGCCATCCGTAAAGGTAAGCTACCATTCCTACAGTAATACTCGCTAAGAATGCTCCGATGTTAATTCCAATATAGAAAATTGTAAATCCACTGTCTCTTCTGATGTCACCTTCTTTGTAAAGTCCACCAACCATTGTTGAGATATTTGGTTTTAATCCACCAACTCCTAAAATAATAAAGGACAATCCTGTGAAAAATGCCCAGTCTTGAGGGATTGCAAGTACTCCGTGCCCAATACACAATAGAATACCTCCCCACAGTACTGTTTTCTTCTGACCTAAGAATTTATCTGCTACCCATCCTCCAGGGATTGATGCCACATAGACCAACATTGTATACCAACCGTAAAGCCAAATTCCGTCTTTACTGCTCCAACCTAATCCTGGATCTGCTGCTGTCGCAGAGGCTACAATATATAAAGTAAGAATACCACGCATTCCATAATAAGAG